>JAEEGL015698027.1_pt1 | contig 14083 bp, 12 predicted proteins | sample 9134231 | NCBI WGS metagenome assembly JAEEGL01 (sample SAMN16246548, study PRJNA631951) | gut metagenome | biome: gut microbiome; feature: rumen; material: fiber-attached | host: Bos | place: Iran: Karaj | collected 2018-10 | reverse complement strand
GGAGATGTTCAGACAGCAAAATCCTTTGTACATTGGTGTTTCAGCGTGTCAGAGGGAGATGTTGATATGTTGTTGTGAAATGTCGTGAAAAATTCTTTTTGAAACATCGTGATGGTCGCTGCCAGAGAGAAGCATCTCTCCGCCAGATATGTGCCGTCTCTCTGCCCGATATGTGCCGTCTCTCTCTTGTTTCCCACGTAGGGAAACATGAACTATAGGTTAGAGTAGGGAAAACCTATACTTTGAGTAAGGAAAAGTGCCACTTCTCTTAACGAGAAACGGCACCTTTTTGCATGGCATCCTGTAGAGACTGTTTGCTTGATTCTGTACTGAAATCCTTGGGACTGATTGTTCGTGTAGGCAGTAACAAAACAGGCTATTGGAAAGTGAATGTTGATAAACGAAAACTTAGTTCAGCCAAACGCCGTCTTTTGGCATCCGTCCCTCCGCCTATCCGTAGTTCCGTAAATCCATCAGACATCTTCCTTCTTCCCTCATCCTTCATAAAAAATCTCCTCAAATGTTTGTTTTTTTTATTTCTTTTCTGTATCTTTGCAAACGAAAAGTAGATAAAGGAGATTCATTATGGAAGCAGCAACTTCACAGGCAAAGCCGTTCACCCCATTCCAAATTGAGATGTTGGAATTGGTGTCTAGAGTATCTTCAGAAGTGGAGATGCAAGACATTCGCCGTATGCTTGGTCAGTATTTTGCTAAGCGAGCTGAGAATGCCATCGACCGCCTATGGGACGATGGTGTACTCAACGACAGCGTGATGGAAGAGTGGAAGTCTGAGCATATGCGCACACCATACAACCAGTAATGAATATCGTTCTTGATACCAACTGTCTGCTGATGTCGCTTTCGCGACGCAGTGCCTACTATCCCGTTTGGCGCGATTTCGTTGACGGGAAATACACGCTCTGCGTTACGAATGAGATTCTTGCTGAGTATGAGGAAATTCTCACTCAGAAAGTTGGACAAGAGATTGCATCGAACGTTATAACCGCTATTCTTGACTTGCCCAACACCAAGATGGTGCAGGTGTATTATCATCTTCACCTCATTACAGTCGATCCTGACGATGATAAATTCGTAGATTGTGCTTTTAAGGCTAATGCCCGCTATATCGTTACCGAAGACCATCACTATGATGTTCTCAAGCAAACACCATTCCCTTACATTGATGTGGTAGGTATCGACGAGTTTATCAAAGTCTTGCAAGGATAGCTCCTTCTTCCTTCTTCCTTCCGTATCTCGGTCCCTCCGTATTTCCGTATCTTCGTAGTTCCGTATCTATAATCTTCCCTTATCCCTCATTACCACGTCCAAATGGAGGTGTCGCTGCTGTTGCTCCGCTGTTGGGTGCTTTGCGTACCAAATATATCAGTCGATGTTGTTGATGTTCCAATGGTATTGCCGTAGCTGTTTCGGTGGGTGGTTGTCGTATTGCCCAAGTAGTCGCTTGAGGTCGTGGAAGTACCGATGTTATTACCATAGGCATCACGATGTGTAGTGTTTGTATTGCCAGAATAATCTCTTGTTGAACAGTCATTGCCGATGGTATTCCCATTACTGTCTCGGTGAGTTGTGTTCGTGTTTCCGGAATAGTCACGCGAGGTCGTTGATGTTCCGAGATTGTTGCCATAGGCATCACGATGTGTAGTCACCTGATTACCCAAGTAGTCGGTCGTCGTTGTCGATGTTCCCGTTGTGTTGCCATACTGGTTGCGGTGAGTTGTCACCCGGTTACCCAGATAGTCCGTTCTCGTTGTTGATGTGCCCACGTTGTAGTATTGGGCGTTGACTGTGATGACCATTAATAAGGTCACCAGCATCATTGTTACTCTTTTCATAGTCGCTATTCTTTTAATTGATTATCTACGTTTCATTTTCTCTTTCAGTTCCTCCAAAGCATTAGCCGCATATTCCGACCCCATCTTCTTGCCAGTCTTGTAGTCCTTTTTAGCATCCTTCAGTCTCCCCAATTGTTCATTGGCAAGACCACGCACATAATAAATGTCGCCATTATGGCATCCTGTTTCTAAAGCCTTATCCACATAGTATATGCACAATTCCCATTGCTTCTCTATACCTGCTTCCATAGCCTTGTCAGAATAAAAGCGAAAAAACTGTTGACGTCTCGGAGCCGTCTCCCTCAATGCATTCGCATACGCATTCACCATGTCCATGTCGTACAGATCAGCTTTCGGCAGTTCAATAGCCTGGTCATACCCATAGATCTGTGCTTGCCCACTTAGTGTTGCAGCGCACATCATAATTAACATAATACCTTTCTTCATATCCTTTCGTTTTTAAGTTAGTTGCCGCAAAGTTAGTGTTTTATGATCTGTCCTGCAAGAAAAAATGAATCACAAGGCTTGTGAAATAATAAAAAAATAAATATTATCTTGTGTATTTGGAAAATAAAACGTATCTTTGCAAAGAATAGCGAAAGCCAATTAACTATTATATTATGAAAAAGATCCTATTACTTCTAATCGTATCAATGTATATGCTTGCGGGATATGCACAAAATGGAATAATATCTAATGATACACTTTCCCATATTAGGACACAAGAAACAAATGCATTACTTGAAGAAATAAAAAAACATGAAGAAACAGAATTAGGTGTTGATAGTGTTTACTGCTTTTTATTGGATTCTCTTGCAAGATATTATAGAAATGGAAACGACTCTGTAAACATTTTGCGTACTGATAAAAAATTGATCCCAGCTTATAGGACGGTCTATGGTAGTAATGACATCAGATATATTTACATTTTAGTAGATGTATCAAATGACTATTGGAATCAAAACATGTATGATGACGTGATTTCTATTCAAAAAGAATTATATGATTATTTTAGATTAGAAATGGGAGATATTAATGACTTAAATGAAATTGTGACATTGAAAATTGCGACTTGCTATTCAAGGAAAAATGAATATAGTAAAGCAATAGAATGGATGTCAAAAGCAATAAACATTCAAAAAGGGTTGTATGGTGAAGAGAATCCAGAATATATAAAATCTCTATTATTAATCTCTGGTTATTATTTAAACATAAAAGAGTATTTATCAGCGATTGAATATACGGAACGTGCTTCTTCTATATGCAAAAAAGTTAATGGAGAGAATGACCCCACATATGAATATAGCATAAGTACCCTCTCAAGGTATTATTATTATACTAAAGATTACGCAAATGCTATAAAATTTGGAAAAGAGGCTTTAGATATATGTAATAAAATATATGATACGGACAATTATAATTATATTATATGTCTATCCAATCTTTCTATGTATTATGAAGCACTCGGTAATATAAAAAAAGCTATTGATTACCAATCAATAGTCGTGCGTTATAATAAATCCCACAATAATGTAGTTAATTATGCTACATCCATAAACAATTTGGCGACCTTATATTATAAAATAGATCCAGCAGAAACTTGTAGGTTACTAGAAGAAGCAAAATCAATATTAGTAGAAAGATTTAAGACAGAAGAAATCTATTACACTATCAATAATAATTTAGCAGATTGTTATTTTAAATTAGCGAATTATGATAAAGCTGCGGAAGCTATAATTGAAGCGGTTGAATTTGCACGTAAAGATGTTTTAACAAGAAGGACTCATTTGTCGAATGCAGATAGGTTTTATAATTGGAAGAAGTATTATCTTGTTTTCAACAGAATCCTTCCTTTTATTCTAACTAAAAGTTACAATAAGAAATATAATGGGGCTATATTTAACAATACGGCCTTATTTTCTAAAATTATTTCTCAATATCCTACTTCTAAAGCTGAAAAGTTACTTAATATCACAAAAAACAAACAACATACAAGCTGGGAAAACATACGTGAGAAATTGAATGAAGAAGACATCGTAATTGAGTTTGTAAATTATGTAGATGATAAAGATTCTATAAGATACTATGCGTTAGTCTTGGAAAACAAATCAGAATTCCCCATATTTATTCCTCTTTGTTATGAATCCGATTTCTTAAATTCATCATCCTCACAAAGATACGATTTAATATGGAAGCCCATCTTATCACTTGCTGATAATAAGAAAAGGATTTATTTTTCTCCTTCTGGTATTTTAAATAGTTGGGCTATAGAATATTTACCTGTTAATGATTCTATACATATTGATGATCTCTTTGATATATATAGGTTATCAACAACAGCACAATTATTAAAGAGTCCGACTGAATCACGGGAATACCAAAATGCTATCCTTTTCGGTGGCCTTACTTACGAGACGGATAGTATAAGTAACTATTACGTGTCTCAAAGGAGTGGTTTTGATTTTTTACCCAACACATTATTTGAAATAAAAGAAATAAGTAACATTTTGGAAGAAAATGTAATAAGATCATTTATAATTGAAGGTTCTAATGGAACGGAAGAGAGGTTTAAGGAACTCTCAGGAACCCCTATGTCAATTATTCATTTAGCAACTCATGGTTTGTATGTAAGTCCAAGAAATGCAAATAGAGTAAAAACTGACGATAATTTTTCCTTTATTATAACAGAGAGTGATTATTCTACAACAGAAGAAATGATGTCATTATCTCGTTCTGCACTGGTTATGTCAAATGGAAATGTTCTTCCTCGTAGAGAATATTTTGATTCGATGGATGATGGTATATTAACGGCCAATGAAATATCAAATATTGATTTACAACTTTGTGATTTGGTTGTTTTGTCTGCTTGTAATACAGGCTTGGGTGATATAACAATTGATGGTTCATATGGGTTACAAAGAGGTTTTAAAAAAGCTGGAGCAAATACCATTTTAATGAGTCTCAGGAAGGTTGATGATGAGGCTACTAAAATACTTATGGTGGAGTTTTATAGAAACTTAATGAGTGGCAAGACTAAATTGCAATCACTAAAAGATGCCCAAAAGTATCTTCGCAGTGTTGAAAAAGGGAAATATAATAAGCCTGAGAACTGGGCTTCATTTATAATGCTGGATGGATTAAATTGAGTGGTTTTTAGGTTTAAAAAGAGATGAAACACGTCTTAATCACTTTGCTTTTATATATTAGTTGCAACCATTGTATCGCCCAAGATGACAAGTGGGTGAATGTACTTGATGACTTAAAACTGTCTAAATATAGTGTTGACAATAATGATTTGCCAACTGCTTTAAAACACTTGGAGTCTGCTGTTGAAGTCGCAAAACAGCTATTTGTTAAACAGTGTCAGAGCTACTCATATAAAGAGAAGCATATTTTATGGCAACAAATATGTTCTTTATTTAATGATATATATCCTAGTGTCGTTTACATAAATCTAAATAACGAAAGCATAGCAATGCTATATAATTCCATTTTATTTTCAAAAAATATCATGGAAATAGATAACTTGAATCAATTGGAATCATACAATTGGAAGATGATTGGAGAAAGATTGGCTCATGATGATGTGGCTATTGAGTTTATTGACGCGGACGAACTCTTTGTTACCAATATGCATAATATGGTATTCTATGCAATGATTATCAAGAAGAATCTGCCCCCTAAAATAATAAGACTGTTTGATGTAAAAGAGTTTGTTTATGCTATTACAAATCGGAATAATACAGCAAGAAATGTTTTGGGTAAGATGATATGGGCTCCAATATTTAAAGAAGTAGGTGACATAAAGAATATATACTTTTCTACGACAAATCTTCTTGCACAAATCCCCATTGAGCATTTGTCAATTAACGATGAAGATGTCTTATCGGACAAATATAATATGTACCGACTGTCATCTACAGTAAAACTTGTCAATTCATTTCCCCTGCCAAGATACAAGAATGCAATTTTGTATGGGGGATTAGACTATGAAGGTATGGAAGCTTGTGCTCAAGATGCCAATTCAAATCTGCGTAGTGGTTTCGATTTTCTTTATAACACAGCAGAGGAGGTGGCAACAATAGATAGTGTTCTTCAAGAAAAAAGAGTAAATTGTGTCACATATACAGGAAGAGATGGGACAGAAAAGTCATTTAAGAATTTGTCTGGGAAAGATATCGATATCCTTCACGTAGCAACACATGGTCTTTACGTAAAGTCTGAGCATGCAGATTCTTTTGCAAATCAATATAATCTTGCTTTTATACATCCAAACATTGAAGGAGATATATTAGACGAAGACAGTGTTCTTCTACGTTCTTTTCTTGTTATGGCAGGCGGAAATCGCCTTATTCGTCAGCATAATAAAATAAATGAAGATGGTTTGTTAACTGCCGCTGAAATAGCGTCTTTGGATCTTAGGCATGTTGATATTGTTTCTTTATCGGCCTGTGAAAGTGGAAGAGGAGAATTTCTCGGTTATGATATTATTGGTTTGCAACGAGCTTTTAAAAGGGCAGGCGCTAACACTATTATAATGAGTTATGGTAAGGTGGATGACGAAGCTACTAAAATACTTATGGTGGAGTTTTATAGAAACTTAATGAGTGGCAAGTCAAAACTCCAATCACTAAAAGATGCTCAAAAGTATCTTCGCAGTGTTGAAAAAGGGAAATATAATAAGCCTGAGAACTGGGCTTCATTTATAATGCTGGATGGATTGGATTGAGCAATATCTCCAACAATTCAATTAGACTAATAAAATATTCATAACGGAAGCAATATGAAACAAAGACTCACAGTTGTATTATTGTGTTTGTTTTTGATTGGTAGTAATTATCTTTGTGCACAAGTGTTCGACCAATCCGCAGTAAATACTCTTCAGAACTGTATTCAGCACCAACAATATGATAGAGCTGATTCCATTATAAAATCTTTCCGAGGCAAGGACTTACCAGAAACTTCTGTTTTTTGGCTAAACTTAATTCATAGCGATGTAGGTGTAAGTAAGTATAGAAAATCGCGTGATGCTAAAGTTTATATCCCTTATATGCAATCAGGTATTGATGCGTTTACCTTCTTGTCACACAATATTAACAAAGAAAACGCATCTACCTCTCTTGATTTATGGTCATTTCTATTCTATTGGAGTGATCTCTTCAGTCAATTAGGCAACGCTATAGTTGATTCTCTTTCTACTTTCTCTAATAAGTATTACTTCGATTATAATCGAAAAGACCACGCTCTATACTATTTGACCCAACGGAAAATATACCAATATCATTTTGATAGGCAAGAATGGAGTAAGTGTATTAATGTCATGTCTCAGGTTGAAAATAGAATAAGTGATAATAGTTCTGCTATTGAGCAAATAGCTTATTCTCGTTTTGATATAGGTCAAGCATACATGAATATAGAGGATTTCAACTCCGCTGAAAAGTGGTTTGTCTCTTCATATTCAGCCTTTTCAAAGATCAGTAATAAAGATGATGACGAAACATATGGATGCTTACTTCTTCTCCTATCAAAGCTTTATTTTGAACATGTTAGAAACTTAGACAATGCATATACATTCTCGTTAGAAGCGGAGAGAGTCAACAAGAAATTATTTGGTGAAGGCTCAAAGGCACATATTGCGTCATTGGATTTTCTATCTTATTCGGAACTTGGTCTTGGAAAGAATAAAGCCGGTGTAGAGCATTTAGAAAAAGAAGAGATACTTTTGAATAGCACACATGATTTGAATGATTCAGAAAAACAAAATTATTATGACAAACTTAAACTTGCCTATTTGCGATTGAATATAAATAGGAATGTCACGTCTCGAGATACCATTGTTACCGAAAATACCATGCTATACGAAGCAACCAATGTATATACTCAAGGTAACATGAAAGAAGCAATCAATAAATTTATTAATTTGTTGAAAATCTATGAGTCTAATTTTCAATCTAAAGATATTGCAAATTATGTTTATGTGATTGGCTCCTTGTCCAATGCTTTTACTTTAGAAGGGTATTATGCACAAGCTGATAGTCTATTAGATAAAGCTATTGCGACTTTTCACGATTATAAAATAGATTCTCCGCATTTGATATGTTTGTATATGTCAAAAGGTCTTTTGTATTATACAATCAACAATGTGGACATGGCACTTTATTGGTATAATCAAGCAAAGGATAAGTATGTGGCAGAGGACGAAAGGAGCCTTCAATATGGAGTGCTACTTTCAAATCTTGCTATGTGTCAAATAGTAAAAGAAAACTATCCGTTAGCAAAACAACTTTCCGACAAGGCATATGAAATTTGCGTTCTGTTTTACGGTGACAATAGTAATAACGCAAATGACAGACTTTTGATTCTTAATAATTTGGCCACGATTTATACAAAACTGAAAGAATTCACCAAGGGGAAGGAAATTTATGAACGCGTTATAGAGGAAGCTACCTCCCAACAAAATATCGGAACAAAGGCATTGGCATTAATTAATTTATCAGAAATATACCTTCTCTATGAGAATGACTTCCCTAAGGCAGAGGAATATCTTCGCGAAGCCATGAAGATGGAAACTGCGTCATATATAAAAGATATGGCCGAGATGGATTTGCTTTTTGCCCAGATTCTGCAAAGACGAGAGAGCGCTGTCAATGATATTGAACGCTATAATAATAGGATAAAAGAGAAATTGGCAAGTATGTACGCGCATTTTTCAGAGGTTGAACGAGAGGATTATTGGACGCAGAAATCTCAAAGCCTAGTATTCTTAAACAATCTGTCTTCTATGACATATAATACTCCCCAAACTCTTAAGATGGCATACGATAATACTATTTATACGAAAAACATGCTCATCAATTCTGGCAGATTGTTAGGTCAACTGGTAAAAAAATGCAACTTAGGTATTCAAAATGAATACTCTTCAATGATTAATATGAAGAGAAGGCTTTCGGATAAAAACTGCCCAAATGATTCTATAGATGTTTATCGCGAAGTAATAAGCCAAAAGGAGAAAGCCATAGTTGCTTCAATACCTAATTTTGGTAATCAGTTGATGGCTCATTTTAAAACATGTGGTGATGTTCAGAGGATGCTTTCGGACGACGAGATTGCTATTGAATTCATTTTCCTTCCTCAAATAAAGATGCCCTTTGATGAGTCCGAGTTATTATATGGTGCTATGCTATTGGCAAAAAACGACACTATACCAAAGCTTATACCGCTTTGCTCTGAGTACGATTTAGAAGATCTGATGGATGCATATACTCCTATGGGACAAAATGAAATAGACTCTCTATATGCTATTTCAAACAGGACGCTCTATCACATGATATGGGAAAAATTAGAACCGTATATACCAGTCGGTTCAACTGTGTATTATTCCCCTTCAGGTTATATCAACAAAATAAATATTTCAGCCATTTCAAATGGTAATAAACGCTTGTCAGAGGTTTATGGCTTTTATGAGGTTTCAACAACGGCATTGATTGATGAGGTAAAACTAAGTGCCGGAATAGATTGTCTTAATGCGGTATTATATGGGGATATCAACTATTATGAAGATGTTGATTTAATGACAGAGAAAGCAAAAACGTATTCAATGTATACCTCAGGAGAAGTATTTGCGACACGTTCGTTAAGCAGAGGATCATGGGATTTGCTACCTGGAACAAAAGAAGAGGTTGGGACTATTGCTGAACTGCTGAGAAGTAAAGGCACAAATGTATATATGCTCACTCAAAATGATGCAAATGAGGAATCGTTTAAAGCATTTGATGCCAAAGCACCTGCACTATTACATATTGCAACGCATGGTTTTTACTTTTCACCAGAAGAAGATGTAACATCAAGTTTCTTTAATGGCCTTCATAGTTATACTCAAAAGGACTATTCAATGCTTTATAGCGGGCTTTTGTTTGCTGGCGGCAATAATGTATGGACAGGGAAAGAAATCGAAGAAGGTGTAGAAGACGGAATATTAACTGCTGACGAAATTTCTCGACTTGATTTGAGTGCCAACAAACTAACAGTCTTATCCGCATGTAATACAGGATTAGGTGACATTGATAATGTAGATGGTGTCTTTGGACTTCAACGAGGATTGAAGAGAGCTGGCGTAAAAACGATACTGATGTCTTTGTGGAAGGTTCCTGATGAAGAAACGAAAGAACTGATGTGTATGTTTTATAAAGAGTTATTAAACGGGAATACACCGCACCAATCACTAAAAATTGCACAGAAACAGCTAATGGTTAAGGGCAAGTCACCTTATTATTGGGCTGGTTTTATTTTGTTAGATTGAATAGACTCGTCCAAAAACGGTCTAGGACGTTAAAGATATGACCGGGACTTAAATCTTAAAAGATATGATAGCAATTAAGTTAATGCTGTTGGTCTGGTAGATTGGGTCCATGCAAAAATTGCTGGCCCAATCTACGGATAGTAGAAAGGATGTGTCATACGACATAAGCGTGACACGCAAACTATTGTAGTTTGCGAAAGGATTATGGACACATTTGCCTAAGGCAATTCAGCCAGCACCTTTGGTAAGTGCTGGCTGTTTCTGGATTCAAATATCAAAGTCCACACCCATCCCTAATTTGCTAATGCGAGGAGGATTGTTTCCTTCTCTTTGCTGCGGCTGATACCACTCTGACGATTTATCCCATTTTGCCTTAAGACCCATAGGAGATACTACGTTAGAAAGGAATTTTTCAACTTTACGTTCTAATAATCCTCTTATGCTGCTAAGAGTTTGGTCGCAATTAACAACTACATCTGCATGGCTAAAGGGCAGAACCTTTGAGAAATCAGCATCTTTAATACTAAACTCCTCATCGAAATAATTCAGTTCTATTTTCATATTTTATGATTTTATGGAGGCATACCTCAAGCCACCGTTAAACTTTTCAATCATTTCGATTGGCTCAGAGGCTCGGTTAGAATCAAAAATAAAAGGAGAAGGAGGTTCTTCTCGGTTGCAAAGGTAGTAATAAAAGTTTGAATCACCAAATCCTTACCAAGATTTTTGTTTCTTCATCATGTACGCCATGATAAAAGCATATAGTCGCAAATAGGTATCTGTCGCCAACGATTTCTTGAACAGGTCCTCTTCCTCCTGGCTCAACTGTCCCCTAAGGTACTTCTCTATCTGATTAATATATTTTTCCATTCTGTATCTGTTTTGCCCTTGATACACTAAGTCTGGAAAAGGTAATCGAAAAAGAAAGAGGACAACCTTGTGATTGTCCTCTCAATACTCTATAGATCTTGCAGTTTCTTTATCAACTCGTCAGCCTTATTATATATTGGAGTGTCAGGATTATCTGCTTTGAGTTTCTGCAGGATAGTGATGGCCTTGTCTATTTGGTCATCCTTTACGTATGCCAAAGCAAGATTCCATGAAATGTCGTTGGCATAAGCATTGTATGTAAAATCCTCGTCAAGTGAAATATAGATGGGTTCAAGTTCTTTGATGACGTCTGAAACATTCCTTTTTTCTTGGATTTGAGTAAACAGATTATACAGATGGACAATTGTAACAGAATCGGTCTCACCACGTGAAATGTCCGTTATATTATATTGTGTATAGTATGGAGAGACAGTTGCATCCAACATGTTATATCTCCTATCTTTATATACCCCAAAGAATATTGCAAAGACAGCTGCAACAGAACATGCCCACCATAAAACGGGACGCAGTTTTGATTGATTGCTCTTTACAACGGAGTTAATAGCGTTATTAACCCTTTCTGACTCCTTTGCTCTTACTCCTTTGACGAGCGATACCATTGTCATTACACGATTACGCAGTTCTGGATTCGATTTGATTTCCTGCCTAAAAGCAGTTTCTTCCTCTGCGCTCATCGAACCACGAAGGAATGTCTCGATTCGATCGTCAATGCTATTCATCAACATATCGTTGTCCTTATCCATATATTTTGCTTATTAGTTCGTCATACTTGCTACGGAATTTCTGTAGGCATTTGTATTTCTGCGTCTTAACCGAGTTCGCATTTGCAAAGCCAAACATATTTGCAATAGTTGTAGTCGTAAGATTATCCCAATAGTAACCTTGAAAGACATTCTTACAGGTCTCTGGCATAGAGTCAATGATGCTTTGTACAATTTTCTCGGAACGGGAAATTCTTTCTGCATCCTCATCTTCTGTACATAGTTGATACAACTCATCTATCTTGTCAGAGCGGAAAACATCCTTGTTTATTAAGGTGTTCTCATCAAACAAAGGAACAACCTTTTTCTGCTTTCCAATATATTTTAATGTCTGATTTATGCAGATTCGAAGGAAATATGTTGAGAGGGTGCTTGTCAGATTAGTCAGTTTCCCATCGCGAATATTCATGAATAATGCCGTTGATGATTCTTGGTAAATATCGCACAAGTCATCATCAGACACAGAAAAGGTTTTCCTCAGATATGAAAGCACTTTGTTTCTCTCGTCTGAGATGAAACGGTTTAGCTCCAGACCCTGTATGTTTACTTCCTTTGCCATATTAGAAACTCGTTTCAGTTACAAGGTTCTGATTGTTTGGCCAGCGACCATTCTGCATTAGTGAATTCTGAATATGCTTCAGAAATACATTTGCATCAGTGGTAAGAGTACAAGCAGAGAGGGTCTGCGCAATATTATAAGATAGTGGTCCGAAGCGTTTGTTACCTATTCTTATCTCAGTGTTAATCTGGTCGGGTCTGCAGGCCTCAAGATACATCACGTTGCACATTGCTGCTGATGATTCAATCACATAATGAGATTTTTTGGTACGTGTAGGTTTAAACACCTTATTACTATATGAGAAGCCGACTTTTGTTCCTCGCACATTGTCATCATTAGTCCTGGAAGACGTTCCTGCATAGCAGGCATCAATCACAACATATAGAAAGCCTTTGACACCTATCTTTTCCCTTAACCGCTTAATATATTTGTTAAGCTGGTCATCAAGAAGATGTTTTTCGCCTTCATAAACACCTTTTTTGTATATCTTATAAGCATCAATTGGAACTATAGATTCATCCCAACCATCTTCTTCATCACCATCTAAATCCTCAACGGGTTGACCATGAGCCGAGAAATGTAGATAAACAATATCGCCTTTCTTTGTCTTATTAATAAATCTGGTCAACCCATTTGTTATATTCGTATAAGTTGCCTGTTCATCAACCAGTGATATAAACGAAAAACCTTGCTTCTTCAATATAGGGTCCAAGAGATTCACATCTTCAACTCCGTTAATATTGTTCCACTGATAACCCGTTAAAGCTGTATCATAATTTGAGATGCCTACAAGAAAAGCTCTTTTCCGTTGAGCATAGGTAACGGAAGAGAGTAATATCGCTGCTATTATAATAGCTATTCTATATCTCATCAGACAATAATTTTCTGCAAATATACAAATTATTTTGGATTTTGCGGTTACCTTTTCATTTTTTCGAGTATAAAAGGGCAAAGAAACAACAAATAATAACAATTTAAACAACTTGCAATTATGAAAAAATTGATTTATCACATCGTGAGATTACTCAGAAAGTTTTGGTTCTTTCTTTTCCTTGCATCCGCAATCTCTCCTGTTATTGGTTTGGGCGTGTTCATTATAGCATTAATCATCTCATTGATATTCTTCAATGATTCCGCAGAAGTAAAAGATCCCAAAGACTACTTTACCGAAGAGGAACTTCGAAAAATACAGTCGGAAGAAGATGTTGATGATGAAGAATATCTTACATTACTTGCTAAGTATCAGTCTTATGAGTGTCCAATTAAGGTCGATCAGATAACTACCTGGACAAGTTCGGAAGTAACTAAAGATTCCTTTATATGCAATTATGAGATAAATGACAGATGGCACAGATATGGAGACATTGACTTCGGAGTCGTTAAGGATAATATTCTGTCAGAGTTAGATAAAGGAGGTTATAAGGTTCAGCGCATATTGGCCACTAACAGAAACCTTATTTATCGATATTGGAATCGTCAGACTAACGCAGTTGAGGATATTGTTCTCTCTGAAAAAGATCTAAGGAGTTAAAAACAAATAACACAAATAATTTAAAACAGATACAATTATGGCACTATTAAGTTTATTCGGCGCTAAGCCAAAAGAGAATGTTGAGATGATTCCTGAGGTAATAAATCAAAATCAGGAGTTAGAGAATGGTAATGAAATCCCTTCTAATGACGAGGAGAAAAATGATGATAAGGATTCGAAGCACCTG
>JAEEGL014406966.1_pt1 | contig 14083 bp, 16 predicted proteins | sample 9134231 | NCBI WGS metagenome assembly JAEEGL01 (sample SAMN16246548, study PRJNA631951) | gut metagenome | biome: gut microbiome; feature: rumen; material: fiber-attached | host: Bos | place: Iran: Karaj | collected 2018-10 | reverse complement strand
TCGTAGATCGAAACGGGCCTTGGCGCCCGGGCCACGTCCCTGCCCTCCCGGGCCAGGTCGTAGAGGCGCTGCCCGTTGACGCGCACCGCCGAATACATGGGCGGCGTCTGGAGGATATCCCCGCGGAAAGGCTCCAGGGCCTTTTCCAGGGCCTCCCGGGAAAGGGGCTGGCTGCTCTCGGAGAGGACCTTGCCGGTCACGTCCTGGGTATCTGTGACCACGCCGAAGCGCACGTCCGCCCGGTAGGTCTTCGTCTCGTCCGGCAGGCAGTCGCAGAGGCGGGCCGCCGTGCCGAAGAGGCAGGGCAGGACCCCCGTGGCCATGGGATCGAGGGTGCCGGCGTGGCCGATGCGGCGGATGCGGGTCATGCCGCGGAGCTTCGCGATCACGTCGAAGGAGGTAAAGCCCCGGGGCTTGTCGATGAGCAGGATCCCGTCCGTCATGATCCGACAGCCTGCAGGCAGGCGTCGATCAGGCGGCGCTCCGCGTTTTCCAGAGTGTCCCAGAGGCGGCAGCCCGCCGCGCGCACGTGGCCGCCGCCGTTGAAGAGGGCGCAGATCTTCGCCACGTTGTACTCGTCGCTGTCCGACCGCATGGAAACGCGCACGGAGCCGTCCTCCCGCCCCTTCATGGTGATGCCGATGTGCACGCCCTCGATCCTCAGGGGCTCCGCGGCAAGGCCCTCGAGCTCGGACTCGTCGGCCCCCGCGGCGGCCATATCGGCCGGACTGACGGAAATCACGGCGATGTCCCCGCCGTGGTAGTAGCGCACGCCGGCCATGGCGTCGGACTCCACCTTCACCCGGCCTTTGGAATGGGACTCAAAGAGCCGCACCCGGATCGTTTCCACGTCGGCCCCCAGTTCCATCAGGTCCGCGGCGTAGCGGTGGGTCTGGGGGGTGGTGTTGGCAAACCGGAAGCCCCCGGTGTCGGAGGAAAGGGCCGTATACAGGGCGGTGGCCGTGAAGGCGTCGATGGGGACGCCCATGGCGCGGATCACCTCGTAGACTCCCTCCCCCGCGGCGGCGTAATTGACCAGAAAGGTCTCGTCCGCGTAGCAGGGATTGGTGGGATGGTGGTCGATGCAGAGATGGACGGGACGCTCCCGCAGCGCCCCGTCGCCCAGCATGGTGACGGACGCCACGTCCAGAGCCACGTTGTACTCCGGGTCGAAATCCGGATACTCGCGATCCAGAAAAGAGAGATTCCCGGGGAAGGAGTCCGGGCAAAAGATCCTCACCTGCTTGCCCAGACCGCTCAGCACGGCGGCCAGGGCCGCCGCGCTGCCGTAGGTATCCCCGTCGGGATCCCGGTGGCACAGGAGCAGGATCCTGTCGTGGGCCAGAAGCCTGGCGGCGCACTGGCGCGCGTCGATCTTAGTCACGGACGGTCCTCCTGTTCGATGGATTTGAGAATGGCTGCGATATGGGCGGACCGTTCAATGGAATCGTCCGCGATGAAGATCAGTTCCGGCGCGTGGCGCAGGCGCAGGCGCTGGCCCACCTCCCGGCGCAGCCAGCCCGAGGCCTTTTTGAGAACGCCCACGGCGTTCTGGGCCGCCTCCACGCCCCGCATGGAACTGATATAGACCTTGCATGAGGAAAGGTCGCTGTCCGTGTCGGTCTTGACCACGGTGAGCAGCGCTTCGGATACCCGGGGATCCTTGAGTTCACGCAGCAGCGCGGTCAGTTCCCGGAGGATATCCTCGTTTGTCCTTTGGATGCGGTAAGATGCCACGATTGCTCCCTCCTGTTCCCGAAGCCGCCGGACGCGGTCACTCGCGGTACTCTTCGATCTCGTAGGCCTCGAAGACGTCGCCCTCCTTGATGTCGGAGAACTTCTGCAGCATCATGCCGCATTCGTAGCCCTCGGTGACCTCCTTGACGTCGTCCTTGAAGCGCTTGAGAGAATCCAGCTTGTCGTCGGCGACGATGATGCCGTCGCGCACCACGCGGATGAGGGCGTTGCGCGTGATCTTGCCGCTGAGCACGTAGCAGCCGGCCACGGTGCCGACGGAAGAGATCTTGTAGGTCTGGCGCACCTCGGCGCGGCCCAGATCCACCTCCCGGGTCTTGGGGGCCAGCATGCCCTTGAGGGCGTCGGTGACCTCGTTGATGGCGTCGTAGATCACGCGGTACAGGCGGATATCCACGTTGTCCCGCTCCGCGGACTCCTTGGCGGTCTGCTCGGGGCGCACGTTGAAGCCCACGATGATGGCGTTGGAGGCGTTGGCCAGCATGACGTCGGACTCGTTGATGGCGCCCACGGCGCCGTGGATGACGCGGACCTTGACCTCGTCGTTGGAGAGCTTCTCCAGGCTCTGCCGCACGGCCTCCACGGAGCCGTCCACGTCGGCCTTGACGATGATCGGAAGCTCCTTCATCTCGCCTTCGCTGATCTGGCTGAAGAGGTTGTCCAGCGTGACCTTCTGGTAGGCCTTGAACTGCTCCTCCTTGGCGTCGAAGCGGCGCTTGTCCACCAGTTCCTTGGCCAGGCGCTCGTCCTCCACGGCGTTGAGCACGTCGCCGGCGGCGGGCACCTCGGAGAGGCCGGTGATCTCCACCGGTACGGAGGGGCCTGCCTCAGAGATGCGGTCGCCCTGGTCGTTGAGCATGGTGCGCACCCGGCCGAAGGCGGTGCCGGCGATCACGGCGTCGCCCAGACGCAGGGTGCCGTTCTGCACCAGAACGGTGGCGATGGGGCCCCGGCCCTTATCCAGCCGGGACTCGATGACGGTGCCCTTGGCCATACGGTCGGGGTTGGCCTTGAGTTCCATGGTATCGGCCACCAGCAGGATCATCTCCAGCAGGTTCTCGATGCCTTCCCCGGTCTTGGCGGAAACGGGGCAGCAGATGACGTCGCCGCCCCAGTCCTCGCAGACCAGCTCGTATTCGGTCAGCTCCTGCTTGACCCGGTTGGGGTCCGCGTGGGGCTTGTCCATCTTGTTGATGGCGACGATGATCTGCACGCCCGCCGCCTTGGCGTGGTTGATGGCCTCAACGGTCTGGGGCATGACGCCGTCGTCCGCGGCCACCACCAGCACGGCGATATCGGTCACCTGGGCGCCTCTGGCGCGCATGGAGGTGAAGGCCGCGTGTCCAGGGGTGTCCAGGAAGGTGATGGGCCGGCCGTCGATCCTGACCTGGTAGGCGCCGATGTGCTGGGTGATGCCGCCGGCCTCTCCGGCGGTCACGTTGGTCTTGCGGATGGCGTCCAGGAGGGAGGTCTTGCCGTGGTCCACGTGTCCCATGACCACGACGATGGGGCAGCGGTCCTGCAGATCCTCGGTCTTGTCCTCGCTCTCGTCAAAGAGCCGCTCCTCGATGGTGACCACCACCTCGTGCTCCACCTTGGCGCCGATCTCCATGGCCACCAGGGCGGCGGTGTCGAAGTCGATCACCTGGGAGGCGGAGGCGAAGATGCCCATATTCATGAGGCGCTTGACGATCTCGGCGGCCTGCACCTTGAGGCGCAGGGCCAGCTCACCCACGGTCAGCTCGTCGGGCAGCTGCACCTCCAGCTTCTGGCGGCGCTCCTGTTCCAGCTTCTGGCGGCGAAGCTTCTCCTGCTCGATATCCTTGCGGGAGCGGAAGGGCTTGCGTCCCCCGCGGCCGGTGAATTTCTGCTTGGCAGGTCCCTGGACCTTCTTTCCCATATTGGTGGGGCCCATCTGCTCATAGCGCTCGTTGTATTTGTCCAGATTGACCTCGTTGCTGCGCATATCCACGTGACGGGTCTCTCTGCGTTCGATCTTGTTGGAAACGGGCTGCTGCTGCTCCGGGGCGTTCTGCCGGGGCTGGGCCTTTTCCTGCTGGGGCTGCTGGCGGGTCTGGGCGGCCTGTTCCTTCTTTTTGTCCTGAGCCCCGCCCTGCTGGCGGGAAGGCTTCGCGGACTGGCGGGCGGGCTTTTCGCCCTTCGCCTCCTGCTGCCGGGCAGGCTGCTGGGGCTTCTGCTCCTGGGAGGGCTGCTCCTTGCGGTCCTGCTGGGGCTGCCGCGGGGGCTGGGTCTGCTGCTTCTGCGCCTCGGCCTCCGCCGTCCGGGCGGCGGCCCGGGCCGCGGCTCTGGACCTGGCCTCGGCGAAGTATTCGCCCAGGTCCGGGACCTGGCGCTCGGTGGTGTAGCGGTCGAACAGCAGGTTCAGCTCCTCGTCGGTCAGCGCGGTCATATGCTTGCGCTGATCGTTGGGGAAGTATTTTCCCAGCAGCTCCAGAAGATCCTTGCTGGGGACGTTGAGGTCCTTGGCTGCCTCGTGTACGCGGTATTTATCCATCATCATCGATCAGTCCTCCTTTAAGTCTTCGCCTGCGCGCTGCGCGATCCCGCGGGCAAGTCCCGCGTCCGTGATCGCGAAGACGACGGCGCGCCGTCCCACCGCGAAATCGATCTCGTCTGCGGTGTGCGGCAGCGTCAGACAGGCGACGCCGGCGCGTGCGGCTTTTGCGGTCATACGTTCTTTGGTCCTGGGAGATGCGTCGGCGGAAAACACGATCAGGGCGGCGTCACGCCTCAGACTGTCTGCGGCGGGATCGAACCCCGCCTTGAGTTTTCCGGCCTTCCGGCAGACGGCGAGCATCCCCAACGGGTCACCCTTCACGCTGCCTCAGCTCCTCCTCCATCAAATCGTATACCTCATCGGGGATCGGACAGCCCAGCGATCGTTCGATCCGCCGCGCGCGCCGCGCCTTGCGCAGACATTCGGCCAGGGGACACAGGTACGCGCCTCTTCCGTTCTTTCTCCCGGTGAGATCCAGGGAGACCTCTCCTTCCGGAGACCGCACGACGCGGATCAGCTCGCGTTTTGGGCGATGGGTCCCGCAGCCGGAACACATGCGCTCGGGGATCTTTTTGATTGCGGGCACTGCCGTTTTCCTCCTTCCAACAGATGCGCCGGGAATGACGCACGGTTTATTCGGGATCGTCTTCCCCGTAATAGCCGCTTTCGGGGCGGATATCGATCTTCCAGCCGGTGAGGCGGGCGGCAAGCCGGGCATTGTGCCCCTTGTTGCCGATCGCCAGGGAAAGCTGGTGGTCGGGCACGGTCACGCGGCAGCTCCTGGCTCCCTCGGGATCCAGTTCCACCCCCAGCACCGTGGCGGGAGAGAGGGCCGCGGCGATAAACTCCGCGGGATCCTCGGAATAGCGGATGACGTCGATCTTCTCGCCGTTGAGTTCCTCCACGATGGAGTTGACGCGGGACCCCTTGGGTCCGATGCACGCGCCCACGGCGTCCACGTTCTCGTCCCGGGACCACACGGCCACCTTGCTGCGCAGGCCGGCCTCCCGGGAGATGGCCTTGATCTCTACGGTGCCGTCGTACACCTCGGGGATGTTCATCTCCAGCAGGCGGCGCACCAGCCCGGCGTGGGTGCGGGAGATCATGATCCGGGGGCCCTTTTCGCCGTTGAACACGTCGGAGACGTACACGCGGATGCGGGCGCCGTCCGGATATTCCTCTCCGGGGATCTGCTCGTTCTTGGGCAGGATCGCTTCGCTGCTGCCGATCTCCAGCGTCACGCTGCCGCGGAGAGGATCGGAGCGCAGGACGGTGGCGGTGACGATGTCGTGCTCCTTGCTCTGGTACTCCGCCAGGAGCTGGCCCCGCTCCGCCTCGCGGATCCCCTGCCGGATGACGTGCTTGGCGCTCATGGCCGCGATGCGTCCGAAGGACTTGGTATCCAGCGGGATCTGGACGGTGTCCCCCTCCTGCGCCGAGGGATCGACGCCCCTGGCCTGTTCCAGGGAGATCTCCAGCATGGGGTCTTCCACTTCGTCCACGACGGTCTTCCTGACGGCGACGTAAAAGCGGCCGGTGTTGGGATCGATCTCCACAACGTTGTCCTCTCCGCCGTTGGCGTCGCGCTTGATGGCGATCGAGATGGCGTTGCTGATCTTTTCGATCAGGTACGGGGCGGGAATGCCCTTTTCCTTTTCCAGCATCTTGATCGCTTCAAAAAACTCGCTGTTCATTTTATACTCCTTTGCTGTAGTCAAAATCGTCCTTGAGCCGGATGAACGCGCACTCGGACCGCTTCACGGCGATCAGGGTCCCTTCCGGGGTGCGCACGCCGGCGGTATTGTCCTGCCAGGTCTCCAGGGTGCCCTCAAAGGCGCGCAGACCGTCCCGGGGACGGATGAGGCGCACGCTGACGGCGCGGCCCAGGTTTTCCTCAAAATGCCAGGGGCGGGTCAGTTCCCGCTCCGTGCCCGGAGAGGAGACCTCCAGGCAGTAGGACTGCTCGATGGGGTCCGCCTCGTCGAGAAGCGGGTCCACCGCCCGGGAAAACCGCTCACAGTCGTTGATATCGACGCCGCCTTCCTTATCGATGAAGTACCGCAGATACCATCCGCTGCCCTCTTTCTCAAAGCGCACGTCCCAAAGCCGCAGGCCCAGCTGATCGAGCACCGGCTGCGCGATCTCGGTCGCCAGAGCGACGGTGTTCTTTTTCTGCTTCAGGGCAAAAACCTCCCAACATAAACAAAAGAGCGGGTTTTGCCCACTCTCCAAGTCAACTCCTTCGTACTACCGACAACCATATCATATTCCCGCGCGCTTTGCAAGCGATTTTTCAAAAAAGCGGCAGTTTTTCGGGAAAAAACCGCCTGCGGGGGCAGGCCCGCCGGCCCCGGGGCGGGATCGCCGCCTCTCTTCGGGCCGGGGGAAAGACGGGTTTTCTCTCCCTTCGGATTGACAATTTCGCGAAAATCCCTTAAAGTGGTACCAATCATGAAAGAAGGTATCCGCTATGGCAAAGCCCGTATCCCGCGAGAAGCTCCAGGCGTCGCTGCGGCAGTGCGTGGAGCATCTGCACGACCACCTGCCGGAGGACAATATCGCCCGGCGCATACACCGCCGGCTGGTCGCTTTCGATTACGACAGCATGACGGTCACGATCGAGTACAGCGTCGAGCCCTGGATGGCCAACTCCATCGGCCTGATGCACGGCGGGATGCTGGCCATGTGCGCCGACAGCGCCTGCGCCTCCTTTGCCCACGCCATCTACGACGGCTACGCTCCCACGGTGCAGCTCTCCTGCACGTACCTGCGTCCGGTCTCCGTGGGGGACGCGCTGGTCTTTCGGGTCAGGGCCCTCCATCTGGGCGGCAGCACGGTCCACCTGACGGCCGAAGTCTATTCCAAGCAGAGCAACGCGCTGATCGCCACCTGCGCCGATCTCAACTTCGTCGGCAGGATCGGCGGAGATGACCGGGGGGTACAGAGATGAAGCGTCTGAACATCCGCACCGTGGGCACCATCATTATGGCCGTGGGCTTCGTGTACGCCCTTGCCACGATGATGCTCGCCCCCGACAACCGGCAGGGCGTCATGATCGGGATCGCCCTGATCGGCCTGGGCAGCCTCATGGGGATCCGCCGCCGCCGGCCGACCCGCCGGCCTCCCCAGACCCCGGACCCCGCCGGGAACAAGACCGAGACCAAAAAGAAGAAAAAATGACCCCGCCTTTTAATTGACTTCTTACGCAAAACGGGCCCGCGCTTTCGCGCGGGCCCGTTTTTTTCGGTTTCGGCCTTTCTCAGAAAGAGAGCAGGATGCCTCCCCGGTCGGCGTAGTAGGAGCAGAGGCAGCGGAGCCGCGCCACCTCCACGTAGGCCGCCCCGGGATAGGCCTTCCGGAGCATCTCGCAGAGCCGCTGGGCCGGGGCGATATCGTCCACGTAGTTGACGATGAGCCCCTTCCCCGATACGTCCTTCATCTCCCCCACCAGGGCGCACATGCGCCGGAGCATATTGTCCACCCCCCGGGGCTTTTCCAGCATCTTCACCTTTCCCTCCGGGGAATTGGTGGCGATGGGGCGGATGCGCAGGGCGGTGGCGATGGTGCCGACGGCCCGGGAGATCCGGCCGTTCACGATCCAGTTGTGGAAAGTCGCCAGGGAAAAAAGGATGTGGGTGTCGTCCCGAAAGGCGTTGAGCCGTTCGCACATCTCGGAAAAGGCGACCTTCGCGGCGTGCAGCCTGCGGGCCTCCCGCAGCAGCAGCACGTGCACCCCCGCCACGCCGTGGCTGTCCACGACGCAGATCCTGCGCTCCGGATCCTCCTCCAGAACGATGTCCCGGGCGCGGAGGGCGCTGTTGTAGGTGCCGCTGAGCTGGGACGTCATCGCCACGCAGATGACGTTTTTCGCCTTTCGGAACTGCTCAGCGAAGGATTCCACCGAGGGGCAGGAGGTGCTGGAGGTGCGGCAGTGGGACATGCGGTCGATCATGCGGTCCAGATCGGTGCCGGGAAGATCCACGAAGTCCTCGCCGTCTATGGTGACCGTCAGCGGAGCCAGTCCCAGCGGGACCTCGTAGTCCCATTCGGCCGGATCCGGGTCGTAGCTGCTGTCGGATACGAAACGCCATTCATCCATGTCGGTGCCCTCCTCGCTGAAATCGCCGGATTTCGGGATACATAATTTATAACAGCATATAATATATAATAGCGGATCATTCGAAAAAACACAAGGGGTGCCGCCGATCCAAAGAGGGCTTTCGGGGACAATACCGGTTCAGCCGGTCCCGTCCCCTTCCCCGCCGGTCTCCTCAAAATAGGGGAGGCCGGGATCGGGCCCCACGGGGACCAGGTACATCGCCCCGGAGCCGACTTCAAAGACCGCCCAGTCCATCGTCAGCGTGGGCACCAGAAGGTGGATCTCGGAAAAGCGGCCGCTCTCGATATACAGAGAGCGCAGGATCGAGAAAAAGGCGTCCCGCTCCCGGCGGGGCAGCTGTTCCAGCTCCTGCCCGTAGACGTCCGCCGTCCAGTCGAAGAGTTCCAGCATACAGAGCACGACCACCCGCACCGGCTCGTTGACGTAGCGCTTGCGGGCCTTGCGGTCCAGCGCCGAGAGGATCGGCAGCGTCATGGCGTTGCGCGCCTCCTCCGGGTCGTAGACGCCGTCGCAGTACTCCCCCAAAAAGGAGGCCAGGTGCTTTCCCTCCGCTGCGAAAGTGACTTCCTCCCCGACCCCGTCCAGCAGCAGATCGGGCTCCCGGAGCCGGGCGTCTCCCCGGCGCAGATCGGTGACGTTCAGGGCCCGGCGGAGGATCTCGGCTACCGCCGGCTCGTTCACGTCCTTCTGCAGAAAGTTTTGGGGCAGATGCATGCGGTAACTGCAGCGTTTCATAAGGGATCACCTGCCGTCAGGGCGCGGTAGATCTCCCGGCGGTCCGCTCCCGACTGCCGGGCGGCCTGTTTGGCCGCGGCGGCGGGGGAAAGGCCTCCGGCGAGCAGTTCCCGGGCCAGGGCTATCGCGTCTTCTTTTTCCATGGGAGCCGGGGCGGTTTTTTCCCGTCCCGCGATCACCAGGACGAACTCCCCCCGGGGCTCGGTCTCCGCGTAAAGGGCGGCGGCCTCCGCCAGAGTCAGGCGCAGGATCTCCTCGTGCAGCTTCGTCAGCTCCCGGCAGACCGCCGCCCGCCTGTCGCCTCCGAAGGCCTCGCGGAGATCGGCCAGGGCGGCCCGCAGCCTGTGGGGCGCCTCGTAGAAGATCATGGTGCGGCTCTCTTCCTTCAGTTCCTCCAGGGCCTCCCGGCGCCGGGCCTTTTCCGCGGGAAGGAAGCCCTCAAAAGAAAACCGCGCGGTGGGAAGGCCGGAGACCGCCAGAGCGGTCACGGCGGCGGTGGGTCCCGGGACGGGGACCACCGGGACGCCGGCTTCGGCGCACAGCGCCACCAGCTCTTCCCCCGGATCGGACACCGCGGGCATTCCCGCGTCGGTCACAAGGGCGCCGTTCTCCCCGGAAAGGATCCGGGAGACGATCTCCCGGGCTCTGGCCGGGCGGCCCTTCTGGGCCTGATAGTAACTGATCAGCGGCTTTTTCACGCCCAGGTGGTTGAGGAGCTTCAGGGTGACCCGGGTATCCTCCGCAGCGATAAAATCCACCGAAGACAGAGTCTCGGCGGCCCGGGGAGTCAGGTCCCCCAGGTTGCCGATGGGGGTGCCGATGAGATACAGGACAGACATGGCGGTTTCCTTTCGGTCAGAATACTCCCTGATAAGGAAAAGCGCATGGAGAGAAATCTCTCCATGCGCTTTCAGTCTGAGAAATCAGCCCTCGACGGGAGCGCCCACGGGGCAGGCTTCCGCGCAAGCGCCGCAGCTGATGCAGGCGTCGGCGTCGATCTCGTACTTGTCGCTGCCGGGCTTGATGGCCCCGACGGGGCAACCATCGGCGCAGCTGCCGCAGTTCAGACAGGAATCAGTGATCACATATGCCATTTGATCATACCTCCTTTATTAGGTTGCTTTCATTCTAACATAAAATCCGGAAAATGCAATCCCTTTTTGTAATTTTCAAAGATTATTCAATAATACGGCACAAATCTGTTAAAAGTGAATAAATCCGCTGTTTCCGGGATGGTTTTCATTCCTTGGCGGGGCCTCTGGCGGCGGGCTTCCTGTGGCGGACGCCTCCCCGGCGATGGCGGCGGCGGGGCCTGTCGGCGGCGGGAGCCCCCTCCCCGGCCGGCTCTGCCTTTTCCTCCCCGGCCCTCTGGGGCCGTGCGGCGGCCTGATCCTGGGATCCCGACTCCTCGGAGAGTTCCTCCGCCTGCCGGTCCTTTTCCTCCGGGGATCTCTTCGGAGCGGCTTCATCCCCGGGAGAGACCCTGCGCTGCCCTCCCTCCAGCTGGTCCTTGTGATAGACGCGCAGCTCGCCGCTGCCGTCGAGACGCACCTTCAGCAGGCCCGTGAGCAGGCTGGTCTCGGCCACGGTGCCCCTTCCGTCCGGCGTGACGACGACGGAATTGATCCGGGGGGTGGTTTTGATCAGATCCTCGTAGGCCGCCTGTTCGTACTTGAGGCAGCACATCAGCCTGCCGCAGGCGCCGGAGATCTTGGTGGGATTGAGGGAAAGCCCCTGGGCTTTCGCCATGCGGATGGAGACGGGCTGGAAATCGGTGAGAAAGCTGGAGCAGCAGAACTCCCGACCGCAGCTTCCCAGTCCGCCCAGCATCCGGGCCTCGTCCCGCACGCCGATCTGGCGCAGCTCGATCCGGGTGTGGAACACCCCCGCCAGGTCTTTGACCAGCTCGCGGAAGTCCACCCGGCCGTCGGCGGTAAAATAAAACAGGACCTTGCTGCCGTCGAAGGCGTACTCCACCTCCACCAGCTTCATCTCCAGACCGTGGTCCTGGATCTTCTGCTGGCAGATCCCGAAGGCCCGTTCCTCCTTCCGGCGGTTCTCCTGGGCACGGGAAACGTCCGAGGGCGTGGCGACGCGGACCACTTTTTTCAGCGGCTTCGCCAGCTCCCCTTCGTCCAGTTCCCGGGCGCCGGCGGCTACCGTGGCGCACTCGATGCCCCGGGCCGTCTCCACGATGACCTGCTGGCCGGGCCGGACCTCGAAGCCGCAGGGATCAAAGTAGTAGGTCTTTCCTCCGTCCTTAAAGCGGACGCTGATGACAGTTGACATAAATCTCCTCATTTCCTCCCCCGGAGGGGCGGGCGTTCACGGCTTTGGGCCGCGGGTCAGACGATCTCCAGGAGCTCGTCCGCCAGCACGGCGCACAAAAGAGGGCGCCCTACGTTCTGGGCGCAGCGGGCCTGCGCCTTTTCTATTATAGCAACAATTTTCGCGCACTGCAACGCGGAGCAGGAGCCGTCCCCGGATACCAGGCGGCGGATCACCGAGGTGCGCAGGAGCCCGAGCTGCCGGTCCAGTTCCTCCCGGTCCCCGTCCCGCCGGGCGAGGATCCGCAGGACGCCGTACCGGTCCCGGGAAAAGACGGCGTCGGTGAGTTCCGCGGTGTCACGGAGCAGCTCGCCGGTCTCCTCATCCGAGAGGGCCTCCAGCGCCTGGCCCACCGTCTCAAAGGCGGCCGCGGCTTCCCGGCGCAGGACGGGGTCCGTCTCAGGCACCAGGCGGGAGAGGATCTCCTCCCGCCGGCCGGGCTCCGGCTCCTCCATGGGGATCGTCGCCGCCCTGGAGCGGACGGTATCCAGCAGAGCTCCCCTTCCGGTGACCGTCATCACGAAGCAGACGTGGGGCGGCGGCTCCTCCAGGATCTTCAGCAGGGCGTTCTGGGAGGCGGGGGACATATTCTGCACCTCCGTCAGCAGCAGCACCCGCCGCTCGGACTCGTTGGGAGCGACCCACGCGCCCCGGCGCAGGTCCCGGACGCTGTCAACGGCGTAAGCCTTCCGGAGGGAGCCGTCCACCACGGTCAGGTCCGGGTGGTTGCCGCTCTCCAGCTTGCGGCAGGAAAGACAGGTCCCGCAGGGCCGTTCCCCCGGGGAACGGCACAGCAGCATGGCCGCGGCGTACCGGGCCAGGGTACGCTTGCCCGATCCCCGGGCGCCCTCGATGAGCAGCGCGTGGGGGAACCGCCCTCCCGCCCAGAGGCGGCGAAGGGCGTCGTAGGCGCTTTGCTGGTACAGGAGAAGCTGCATGGCGGTATCCTCACAGATGGAGCCCGCGCCGCAGGGCGCGGAGGCGGTCGTTGGCGGCGATGGCCTTGTCCACCATGCGGGCGCTCAGCGGCCGGTAGACGTAATCGAATTCCCCGGCCAGTTCGTCCAGCTGGCCGTTGAAGCCTTTTTTGAAGCGGTAGAGGCCGTACATATGGTTGCCCTCGGGTTCGAGATTCCCCGAGACCCCCTGGAAATCGTAGACCTGGCAGCCGGTCTCCACCGCCCAGCGGATCATCTCCCACTGCATCAGGTAATTGGGCATCACGTTGCGGGCCTCGTTGTCGGAGGCGCCGTACACGTAGCAGGTCTTTCCCGCGGCGTTGACGGTGATGGCGCCGGCGATGGCCTTTCCCTCGTAGAAGGCCAGGTACAGCCGGGCCTTCTCCCCCAGAGCGTCCAGAAAGCGCTCAAAGTAGGCCGGGGGGCGGATGCCGAAGCCGTCCCGTTCCCCGGTGACGGCCATCAGGCGGCAAAAATCCTCCAGATACTCCTTTCCGCAGACCCGCACCTCCACGCCGTGGCGTATGGCGAGGCGCAGGTTCCGCCGGGTCTGCTGGGTCAGATTGGCCATGAGCTCTTCCTCGCCCCGGCCGTTGAGCCAAAGGCGGTAATTGAACCGGGCCTGGATGCCCTCGAAGCCGTCCGGCCCGTAGCTTTGGACAAAGCCGAGGCTTTTGGCGTTTTCGGCAAATTCCGTATCGGAAAACAGCACGTCCGGGTCCATCTTGAAGGCGTGGGCCCGGCGCTTCTTCGCCAGCTCGTCGATACCGGATTTGAGACAGGCCAGGACGTCTTTGTCGTGGGGGTCGCACACGGGCCCCCTGGGGCAGTAAAGGAAGGAGGTGCCGATCAGGGGGATCTTCTGGATCAGCACGGAGGCGCTGCCCAGGATCTTTCCGTCCTCGTCCCGGCAGACCAGGGCGGCGAAATCCCAGTTGTTCTTTACCAGCCTCCAGTCGGAAAGCTGGGTGAAGCCGCCCTGAGGGTGGCTCAGCACGAAGGCGTCCAGCTCCGGGTACTGAGCGGGATCCAAAAACTCATATTTCATGGGAAACGACCCCTTCCTGATTTGTTTGCAGCAGAGCCAGATTGCGTTCCAGAACGGCGCGGCCCCTCCAGCTGAAAGCCCGGCTGTGAAACAGCCGGGGAAGGTTTTCTTTCGTCAGCACCGGTTCCACGTCCCGGGAGAAGGCGCCGATGGGCGTCCGGGGGACTTCCCGGTTGGCGGGGCAGGCCAGCTGGCACCGGTCGCAGCCCCAGGCAAGGCCGCCGCCGCGGAGAAGTTCCTCTTCCCGGGGCGTGAGCAGGCCTTTTTTCTGGCTGATGTGGGAAAGGCATTTTTCGGCGTCGAAGCCCTTTTCCGACAGCGCCCCGGTGGGGCAGGCCCGCAGGCAGGCGCCGCAGCCAGCGCACCCCCGGGGGGTCTCCTGGGCGGGCAGCTCCAGATCGGTGACGATCTCCCCCAAAAAGCACAGGGAGCCCCACGTCCGGTGGAGCAGAAGGCCGTTTTTTCCCCGCAGCCCCAAGGAGGCCCGGACCCCGGCTTCCACCTCGTTGACGGGGGAAACGTCGGAAAAAGGGACAAACACGTTGTCCGCCCATCGTTCAGACAGGCGGGCGCACAGATCTTCCAGCATTCCCGATACCACCTGATGGTAGTCCGGCAGC
>JAEEGL013997000.1_pt1 | contig 14083 bp, 15 predicted proteins | sample 9134231 | NCBI WGS metagenome assembly JAEEGL01 (sample SAMN16246548, study PRJNA631951) | gut metagenome | biome: gut microbiome; feature: rumen; material: fiber-attached | host: Bos | place: Iran: Karaj | collected 2018-10 | reverse complement strand
GAGAGGATAAGGCCGCCGACGGAATAGGTGACGGTGGAGTTTTCCTTGACGCGCCAGTCGTTTATCTTGAGGTAGTTGTCCACTATCTCCTTGTAGTCGAGCACGGTGGACTTGAGCTCGCGCAGCTTGGCATGCTGGCGGCGGTAGAGGATATATGCCTTGGCGACGTCGGCATAGCCGGCCTGAACGAGCACGGCCTCGACGCTGTCCTGAATATCCTCAACGGATATGAGCCCTTCCTTTATCTTCGGCTCGAAATTGGCCGTTACCTTCAGGGCGAGGAAATCAATAACGTCCGGATGAAAATTCTTCTCCTGCGCCTCGAAGGCAAGCTTTATCGCCGAAGATATTTTCTCAATGTTGAAGCCGACTATTTTGCCGTCTCTCTTTAGTACCTGATACATCTCTATTCCTCCATCCTTATAATAGAACGCCGCGTATCTCGGCATTTGGAACATACTGTTTTGTGATCTCGAGCCAGCGGAGCATATCCTCGTTCGACGCGGCGCTCATGCCCTCGGCGAGGATATCGCCCGAGTCCACGAAGCCCTGCAGGAAATACCGCTTCGCTCCCGCTATCCAGCGGCCTATTTCGTGAAAATCACCGTCGCTGTGAAGCTCGCGCACGACTGTCGTGCGGAATTCGTAGTCGACTCTGCCCTCCATCAGAAGCGCCGCGCTTTCCTTCACCTTCTCGACGAAGGGGAGCGGAGCGCCGGAGCAAAGAGCGTATTTCGACTGGGGGCCCTTTATATCCATGGCCACGTAGTCCGCAAGGCCTTCTTCGATTATCCTGCGAAGCTTATCGGGAAGGGAGCCGTTGGTATCGAGCTTTACCGCGACGCCGAAATCTTTTATCTCGCGCATGAAATCTTCGACGTCCGGCTGCAGCAGGGGCTCTCCGCCGGTTATGCACACGCCCTCGAGAATGCCGCGCCGCTTTTTGAGCAGCTCCAGCACCTCGGCGGAATCGCTCTCATCGTCCTCAAAGAGCACGAGCGAGGCGTTGTGGCAGAAGGGACAGCGGAAATTGCAGCCGCCGGTGAACACCGTGCAGGCGACTTTTCCGGGGTAATCAAGCAGGGTGAGCTTTTGCAAACCTCTGATTTTCATGTGGTTTCTCCGAAATATAGTAGTCGATCGCCAGATCATAATACTATATCTTGTGTTAGGTGTCAATAGAGAAATCTATATACGCCAAAATTGTTGTCAGAATGTAATTTATTGTGTTATAATGGCCGCAAGCGGCCGTTATCTTTCATCACCGTTTTGCCCGCCGCATGCGCGGCAAGAGCAAAAGACGGCCGAGATCCGCATTTCGGGGGTGCTTTATGTTTGAAGGCTTCAGCCCGGCGACAGGCGAATTTCTGCTCGGGCTTACGTTTAATAACGACAGATCCTGGTTCGAGGCGCACCGGGCGCTCTACGAAAGCAGCCTCAAAAAGCCGGTTGACGCGCTCGCGGCCGAAACGCTGAAGTGCGCGGAAAAGGCCATGCCCGAAAGGAGCTTCCGCTGCCATATCGCCCGCATCTACCGCGACGCGCGCCGCCTCCACGGACGAGGGCCGTATAAGGATCACCTGTGGTTCTCGCTCTGGGACGAAAACGGCAGCAACGACGGCAGCATGTTCTGGTTCGAGATCGGCGCCGTGGACTACGGCTTCGGCCTCGGCGAATACACGGCCACGCCCTCGCAGATGGAGAGGTTCCGCCGCAGCATAGACGAAAACCCCGCCCGCTTCGAGCGCCTGGCGCAGTACGTTGCCGGGCTCGGCATCTATGAGATAGACGGCGAGGAGTACAAACGGCCGAAGGCCGAGAGAAACGAGATCATTGCGCCGTGGTACAACCGCAGGCGAATAGGAGTGGAGTCGTTCAGAGCGCACGACGAGCTGCTCTATTCCGCCGAGCTGCCGGAGTTTCTGGCGCAGCGCTACGCAGAGCTCGCCCCTCTGTATGATTATTTCACGGAGATCTTCCGGGCGGAAGAATGAAAAAAACACGGCGCGGCCCGCAAAACGGAGCCGCGCCTTATTCTTACAGGATCACTGTATGTTGCCGGAGGTGCCTGTCTGAGAAGAGGAGCTCTGTCCGCCGCCCGAAGAGGAAGAGGAGCTCGAGGACGACGTTCCGGAGGATGAAACGCTCACCGGCGTGAGCGAGAGGAACTCCGTCTTCACCCAGCCGTAGCCGCTGCCGTAGGAAATGAGCGTCCACTCGCCGCTTTCCGCGGCGGCGCTTATCTGGTCGCCCTGCTTGACGACGGAGAGCTTATCGTAGGTGGCGGCGGGGCCGGCGCGGACGTTGAGCTCGGTAGCCTTGACGTAGCGCGTTTCAAAGCCGGAATAGAATTCGCTGTCTTTGGGTTTTACCTTGAGCTTGGTAAAGGGCGCAAGGTTGAGCCACGACGACGAGCCCGAGGTGCTCGGAGCCGTGCCCGACGTGCCTGAAGCGGCGCCCGCGGATGTACCGGCGCCCGCGGATGTACCGGCGCCGGAGGCCGTTCCGGAAGCCGTGCCGGAGCTAGTGCCCTGAGCGGGCTGCTGAGTGCCTCCGCCGAGGGTCTGAAGCTCGGCCTTCAGCTGGTCGTTCTCCGTCTTCACGGCCTCAAGCTGGGCGGAAAGATCGGATATTTTCGTTTCATATTCGGTTATCTGCGTGTTTGAGGCGCCGCCTTCGGCCGAGGCGAGAGCCTTGTTCGCCTTGCCGAGCTTCGCGGCCGTCGCTATAAGCACTATAACGAGGATGATCGCCGCGGCGACAAGCGCCCAGAATATTATGTTGAACAGATCACGCGGCTTGCTTTCGCGCTTTCTTTGGTTTCTTTTTGAGCTGTGCTCGTCCATTGCCGTACCTCCTGTTGATATTATCGCTGTTCGTATATATTATTAGTATTATTAGTCTATATAAAAAGCCGGGACCTGTCAATAAGACAGGAGTTAAAAAAGGGAAACAAAAACGGAGAGGGGGCAGAGCACGTGATAAGAACAGAGAAGTTCCGCGAGGCGGCGTCCTCCGCGTACGTTTATCTTCTGCTCACGGCGTATATCCTCTGTCCGCCGCCGGCCGGCTACGGCGCGATAGCGGAGTTCAAATACGCGCTTTTCATGACGCTCACGCTCTGCTACGCCGCCGCGATGCTGCTTTCGCTCTTTCTCGCCCGGCAGGCGCCGGGAAAGCTGCGGCGCGAGGAGCTGCTGGCGCTTTTCTACCTCGGCTTCACGGCGGTCTCGGCGCTCTTTTCGCCGTGGAGGGAGCATGCTCTCGTCGGCACGGACAGGAGGGACGGGCTTTTCACCGTGCTGGCATATACGGCGGTGTTTTTCCTTCTCGCCCGCCATTTCAGGCCGAAAAGAGAGCATCTTTATGCCTTCGCAGCTTCCGTAACGGCCTACTGCGCCGTTGTGATACTGCAGATGTGCGGTAAAAATCCCTTCGGCATGTACCCGCGGGGCATGACGTATTTCGACGCGAACCTGCGCTATTCCGGAGTATACATAGGGACCCTTGGCAACGCGGATATAGCCGCGGCCGTTTTGTGCATGGCTCCGCCGGCATTTTTTACGGCGGCCGTCTTCAGACGCAAAAGCCCCTTCGAGCTGCTGCTTCTCGTCCCGGCGGCGCTCTGTCTTGCCGTTCTCATAGAGACCGGCTGCGCCGGGGGCTCCTGCGCGGCTGTCGCTGCGACGGCCCTGGCGATACCTGCCGCATGCCGCGGAAGGCGGGCGAAAAAGATCTCGGCGGCGGCGCTGCTGCTCGCGGCCGCGCTTTTCATCGTCTGGCTGATCCTTTACAGTGGCAGAGAGTGGGGCGTTTTTTACCAGGCGTCGGAGCTGCTGCACGGCCGGGCGGAGGAGAGCTTCGGCTCCGGCAGGATATACATATGGAAGCGGGTGCTCGAGATAATACCGCAGCGTCTGCTTTTCGGCGGCGGGCCGGATACTCTCCCGCTGCGCGGCATAGGGCCGTACGTGTGGCTCCGGGCGGACGGGACCGTCATAAGCTCGGCCGTGACGGCGGCGCACAGCGAGTATCTGAACATACTCGTAAACTGCGGCGTCTTTGCGCTCTCGGCCTATCTGGCGCTGCTCGTTTCGGCGGCGGCGCGCTGGTACGAAAATCGCGGCGGCGCGGCGAGGACCGTCTGCGGCGCAGCGTGCTGCGCCTATCTCGCGCAGGCGTTTTTCGGCGTGAGCATGTGCCTGAACGCTCCGTTTTTGTGGATAGCGCTCGCGTGCGTTTGTTCAGATAAAGAAGAAAACAGGCCCGGCGGATGACCGCCGGGCCTGTTCTTTCAGTCCTTTTCCTTGTAGTAAAGCATGCAGTGGCAGTAGCCCTCGAACTCAGGGTCCGCCATCTGGGCGCGGAACTCGCTGCAGATGCACTTCGTGTCCTCCGTGCGCTCGCGCCTGCAGGGGCAGTAGCCGCCGGTGCGCTTGAGCCCCTCGCGCACGGTCTTTACGACTTCCTCATTGCTGTTGATACGGATCATAAAGCTCAAGTCTCCCGAGGTATTCGATTATTTCATCTTTGGTATAAACGCCCACGCCCTGGCCTATCTTCTGGCAGTCTCTGAAAAATACCATGGTCGGCACGGCGCTTACCTGGAACAGGTCCGCCAGGCGGGGATTTTCGTCTATATCCACCTTGCCGAGCGTGATATAGCCTTCGGCCTCAAGCTCGTCGAGAACGGGGCCGAGGATCTTGCAAGGGCCGCACCACTCGGCGTGAAAGTCCACAAGAAGAATGCCCTTCGTGTTCTGAACGGTCTCGTCGAAATTGTCTAACGAAAGTTTGATGCTCATGTTTTTCTCCTTTTCAGTAAAATGGGGTTTCAGTCTTCCGCGGGTATATTCTTTGCCAGGGCGCTGTTTACGTATTCTTTTTCGGCGGAAACGTCGCGTATGAGCTCTATATAATCGGGCAGGGAGTATTCCTCCGCCTCGCTTTCCAGCTCTATCTCGCAGAAGGCCTGATTCTTCCAGAAGGGGAAGACGTCGACCTCCAGAGTGTGGCCCTGCCAGGGGATGCGCCAGCGGGTCTTTTCTATGACCTGCAGCTTTTCGTCGCGCTTTTCGGAAAGAAGGATGCGGTACTCTTCGTCGCTTATGTGCTCCTCGCGCTCGACCCTCGTCATGGCGCTCACGGCCTTCTTTTCGTTTTTGGTGTAAACGGTCTTCCCGTCGGGATAAACCGTCTTTCTCACGCGCACGGCGCTGTCTCCGCCGGTGCCCTCAAGATAGGTCTGCGTTATTTCTAGCTTTTCGTCGCACTGCTCGTCCAGCACGGCACTGTCCGGCATGCGGATGAGCAGCTTGCGCTCTATCTCGAGCGGGCGCATGAATTTGAGCCACCACTCGGCTATTTCCTTCATGCCGTCGTAATTCGGGTGCGCGCCGTCGACGGAGTCGTAGGGCAGGCCGAAGGAGGCAATGTCAGCCACGCGGCAGGAGTTTGCCGCCGCGGCCTCGCGTATGGCCTCGTTGAAGGCCTCGAAGGGCATGACGGCGTCCGCGTTGAAAAATGAGCTTCCGGCATAATCACCCTGCATGAGAGTGCCGCACCATATCTCGGCCGCGGGATAGTTTCTGCGCAGGCGCGAGAGCATCAGGGAATAGTCCGCGGCAAATTCGTCAAGCGGCACGCCGTAGGCCGCGTCGTTCAGCCCCATGAAAACGAGTATGACGTCCGGCTCGCCGAGAGCGGCCGTGCGCGCCTCGGAGCAGCCGCAGAGAACGGCCCTGCCGGAAACTGTCGTGCCCGCCCAGGAGTCGTTCATGCAGAATTCGCCGCCGAGTTCGTTTATTATGCGCATCCACCAGGTGTCGCGCACGCCGGCTATGCCTGCCTGGCGGCAGAGATAGCCGCTGTAGAAAACGCCGTCCGTGGGGGTGTACATCACAAAGGTGCTTATGGAATCGCCGAGGATTGAGAATTTCTTTCCGTTGTAGTCAGTCATGATGGTTTCAGTCTTCTTTCAGTATTTCGTCCGCGAAGGCGCGAAGGGCGTCTTCGTATTTTTTGCTGTCTTTGTAGTGAGATTCCGTATGGTCCGCGCCCTCGAAGGAGACGAGTTTTATGCGCGCGGGGTCTACTGCCTGCTCCTGAAGAGCGAAGGCGTAATTAACGTAGGAATCCTTCGTGCCGTGCAGCAGAAGCACCGGCAGGGAGGAGCGCGAGAGCGAATCGAGCGCGGAACGGCCCTTGATGTCGTACCCGAGGAAGAGCCGGAAATGCAGGCGTATGAAATCCGCCGTGGGGTGCGCGGGCAGACGGTACAGGCGCTTGAGGGAATCCGTGCAGACGCTGTAGAGATTCGGCATGCCGCAGTCGGAGATGATGCCGCGCACGTTTTCAAGCTCGGGCTCGTCCGCCAGATTCATAACGGCGCAGCCGCCCATGGAGGAGCCGGCGAGGATGATGCGGCATTTGCCGCCGAAACGGGTGTTTACGTATTTTACCCAGAGGAGTATATCGTCCCTGTCGAGCACGCCGTAGCCCATTTTGTCGCCGCCGCTCTCGCCGTGCGCGCGCATATCGGGCAGCAGCACGCTGAAGCCCATGCCGAGCCAGAAGGGGAGAGTCTGCGCGTATTCGAGAAGGCCGCGGGAGGCAAGGCCGTGGCAGCCGATGAAGATCTTGTCGCCTTCGGCGGGGTAAAACCGCGCGCGCAGCTCCGTGCCGTCCGGCGCGGTGACGGCGAGCCATTCGCAGGGCCTGTCCGATTCACGTTTTTCGCATTCGTGGATATAGCCGCGAAAGCCGCCCTTTCCGGGCGCGCCGGAATAATTGCCGCTGCGCTTTATGCCGCGCTTTGTGGCCCTGCGGCTGCACATCATTAGAAACATCACAAGGCTTATCAGCCAGAGCGCCGCCAGAGCGAGCAGCGCGAGGCCCGCGATAATTATCAATACTGTCAGGTACCAGGGCATGCTTTAGTCTTCCGGTTTCGCTATCGATCTGTATCCGGCGAAGATGGAGCGCGGGGCGCTCTTCGCTATTTCGTCGAAGGTCCAGGGCTCGGAGCCGGCCTTGAACATATTTCTGCATACCACGGGCTCTGCGTGAAGCGAGATGCTGTTTCCCGCAAGGGAGAACATGCTTCCGCTTATCTCGGCCGAGGCCTCGGAGGCAAGGTAGGTGAGGAAGGGAGTCATCAGCTCGGGCATCGGGGTTATCTCCGTGGGAGGAGCCTTGGCAGAGCCTATCATAATGCTCGTTTCCCTCGTCATGTTCACGGCCTCGAGCTCATAGGCCGCGCGCGTGCGCGCGAAGGGGGAGAAGGCGTTGCAGGTGATGCCGTACTCCCAGAGCTCTATTGCGGCGGCGCGCGTGAGGCCGACGACGCCGGCGTTTGCCGCGCAGTATTCCGCGTGCTTTATAACGTCGCCCATGAAGGCGCGGGAGGAGCAGTTGATTATCCTGCCGTAATGCTGCTTTTTCATATAGGGTATGGCGAAGCGCATCACGTTGAAGTAGCCCTTGGGCTTAACGCTCGTTACGCGGTCCCACAGCTCCTCGCTTATCTTGTCTATGTCCGAGAAGCCGAAGGAGCCGGCGATATTGGCCACGATATCTATCTTGCCGTAGGTCTTTACGGCGAACTCGACCAGCGCCTCGGCCTGGTCGAACTTCGAGATATCGGCGAAGAAGGCGGAGGCCTCGCCGCCAGCGAGCCTTATGGCCTGCGCGGTGGTCTCGGCGTCGCCGTTAACGTCGTTTATATGCTCGAGGTACCATTTTTTCTTTTCGTCGCTGAGTCTTTCGTACTCCTCGTCGGTTATCATCTGGCTGCCGGTGCTGCCTTTTTTGCGGTTGTTCGTAACCACCTTCGCGCCCTCGGCGGCGAAGGCCATTGCCAGCGCGCGGCCTATGCCCTGGCCGGAGCCGGTAACTATCGCAACTCTGCCTTTGAGAATATCGCCCATGGTATCGTCCTCCGTGAATTTTACAGATTTTGTTTTCTTTTATTCTATCACACCAAGACGGAATTGGCAACAAAAACGCCGCGCACGGGGCGCGGCGGAGGTGACTCAGAACAGTCCTGAAACGAGAGTGAAAAGCGCGCATGCGGCGAAGCCCGCGGCGGTGGGCAAAGCGGCGGCGAGGAGAGTCCACTTGAGACTTCCGGTCTCGCGGCGGACGGTGAGAAGAGAGGTGGCGCATGGCCAGTGCATGAGCGTAAAAAGGAGCATGCTCGCCGCCCGCCGCCGGGTCCAGCCGTGGGCTATGAGCAGGGCCTTCGTCTGCGCGAGGGAGCCGAGCGCGGAGAGAGTGCCGGAGCAGGTATAGGCCATCACGGCTATGGGCAGCACTATCTCGTTTGCCGGAAGGCCGAGGATGAAGGCCAGAAGCAGCACTCCGTCGAGCCCCATTATCTTCGCCGGAGCGTCAAGGAATGCGGCGGCGCGGGAGAGAAGGCTCGCCCCGCCGACGCTTACGTTTGCCGCCAGCCAGATGAGAAGCCCCGCCGGAGCGGCGGCGGCCGCCGCGCGGCCGAGGACGAAGATAGTGCGGTCGAGCAGGGAGCGCACTATGACCCGCCCGAGCTGCGGCGCGCGGTAGCTCGGCATCTCCAGAGCGAAAGAAGACGGCGCGCCGCGCAGGAAGGCGGCCGAAAGAAAGCGCGTGGCCGCGAAGGTCATGAAAACGGAAAAGGCGATCGCCGCCGTCAGCAGCAGCGCCGGCAGGATCGCCGAGCCCGAGGCCGGGAGGAAGAACATGGCTATGAGCGCCGTGAGTATCGGAAAGCGGCCGTTGCAGGGCACGAAGGAATTCGTCAGCACGGCGAGAAGCCGCTCGCGCGGAGAGTCTATTATGCGGCAGCCGGTTATGCCGGCGGCGTTGCAGCCGAAGCCCATGCACATCGTCAGCGCCTGCTTTCCGCAGGCGCGGCAGCGCTTGAAGGGCCTGTCGAGATTATAGGCGACGCGCGGCAGAAAGCCGGCGTCCTCGAGCAGGGTGAAGAGGGGGAAGAAAATCGCCATCGGCGGCAGCATCACGGCAACGACCCAGGCGAGAGTGCGGAAGATTCCGTTTACCAGCGCCTCGCGCAAAAAACCCGGCGCGCCGCCGAGAAGGGAGAGGAGCAGAAGCCGGAGCCTTTCGAAAAGCGAGGAAAGCAGCTGCGAAGGGTAGTTTGCCGCCGTTATCGTTATGTAAAGCACCCCGGCCAGAAGCGCCAGCATTATGGGCACGGCCGTTATCCTGCCGGTTATGACGCGGTCGAGCGCGCGGTCGAGCGCGGAATAGCCGCCGTTTTCGCTCACAGACGAAACGGCGCCGCGGCATATCTCCTCCGCAGCGCGCACTATCGCCGCGGGATCGCCGCCCGCGGCCGTTTCGCGCACTCGCTCCGGAGGCGCGGCCGGCGTTTCGCCGCTGACCACCGCCTCGAGCACGGAAACGAGGGAGGAAAGAGTCTTTTTTCTGTGCGCCGTCACTCCCACTACCGGGACACCCAGCCGCTTTTCTATGAGCGTAAGGTCGAGCGCTATGCCCTTGCGCTTCGCTTCGTCCATGAGGTTAACGCAGACTATCACCTTTTCGGCCTTTTCCATGGTCTGTATCGCGAGTATCAGGCCGCGCTCGAGGCAGGTCGCGTCGCAGACGGTGACGACCGCCTGCGCCTCGCCCGAGAGGATGAAATCGCGCGCCAGCTCCTCTTCTGCCGAGCGGGCGGCGAGGGAGTAGGCGCCGGGCAGATCGCAGAGCGTGAAGCGCGTGTTTTCGGTTTCGAATATTCCCTGCGCGCAGCCCACGGTCTTGCCGGCCCAGTTTCCGGTGTGCTGGCGCATGCCCGTGAGCGCGTTGAAAAGAGTGCTTTTCCCGACGTTCGGGTTGCCGGCGAGGGCTATCAGGGCGGAAGCCTTGCCGCTGCTCATGGCTGCGTCTCCCCGTGCACCGCAACGCGCCGGCAGTCCTCCTCGCGCAGGGCGATGACGCTCCCGCGTATCAAAAACGCCTTCGGGTCGCCGAGCGGAGCGCGGCCGAGGCATTTGATCTTCGTGTTTTCCACAAGCCCGAGGTCGAGCAGGCGGCGAAGCATGGCTCCCTCGAGAAGAAGGGAGCGCACTTCGGCGCTCTCTCCGGGCCGCAGGTCGTTCAAAGTCATTCCAAAGAGACCTTTCTCTGTGATTTGGGATATCCCTGTCACAGACTATTCATCCCGGCGCGCGGCTGACACAGAGAAAACGCCCCGGTGGGGCGGATATTGACTCGGCCGGGGAATGACGGTACAATCTGCTGTAAGGACCGCGGCTCCCGCCGCATGGCGGGGGATCCGGCGGCGTTGAGGAGGAAAGACGATGGATATAAACGGATGCATCATCCGCCCGGAAAGGAAAGAAGACCAAAGAGCCGTTGAAAACCTTATCAGAGAGTCCTTCTGGAACGTTTACCGTCCCGGCTGCAGCGAGCACTTCGTCATACACGTGCTCCGCGGCGATCCGGCCTTCGTAAAGGAGCTGGACTTCGTCATGGAGAAGGACGGCGAGCTGATAGGGCAGAATATGTTTATGAAGACGGTGATAGACTCCGACGGCGGCGGTAGAGTCGACGTTCTGACCATGGGCCCCATATGCATAAAGCCGGAGCTCAAGCGCAAAGGCTACGGCAAATACCTGCTCGATCATTCTCTGCAAAAGGCCGCGGAGCTCGGCTTCGGAGCGGTCCTGTTCGAGGGGAATATCGCCTTTTACGGAAAAAGCGGCTTCGATTATGCCGGTAAATTCGGCATAAGATATCACGATCTTGCGGAGGACGCCGACGCCTCGTTCTTCCTCTGCAGGGAGCTGATACCGGGGTATCTCGACGGAGTTACCGGAGTGTACCGGACGCCGCAGGGGTATTATGTGGCCGACGCGGACGTAGAGGAATTCGACAAAGCTTTTCCGTACAAGGAAAAGCTGAAGCTGCCGGGTCAGATATTCTGAGAGGAGATATAAAAAAGGACTGCCAAAGGGCAGTCCTTTTGTTTTGCGGAAAACCATGACCGGCGCGGTCAGAGAAGAGAGAAATCGAAACTGTCGGCCAGCGCCTCAAGCGCCTCCCGGGTAACTCCGCCGCCGCCGTCGGAGAGGGGAGTCTCCTGCCCGGCGAGCACGTTTACGGCGACGAAGCTCTCCTCAAGGTCTGCGAATATCAGCGCCTTTTCAGGCCCGAGGGCCAGCAGCACGGGCACTCCGCAGGCGGTTTCGTACTCCCACTGTTCGTACTGCTCCGCGTCGTTTATATTCAGAGCGACGGTGTCGAAAACGCCTTTCATCGTGCGCCGGAGCTGGAAATCGAGAAGGCCGCAGCCGGGAACGTCCTGCAAAGCGTCTATCTGGAAGGTACCGTCGGCGTAATAGTAGCCGCCCCATTTCTCGGCGGAAGTGAAATCGCCGAAGACCTCCCGCAGACGCATTACCGTTCCGGTCTGTATGCCGCCGGAATGGAGAGAGAGCGAGTATTTTTCCGCTATTTCGTCGAGCTTGTCGGCCATTTCCTGCGAATAGACCAGGTAGCCGTTATAGCAATACTTCTCGTACCAGGGTGTGGGCTCGTTCCCGACCTCAAGCAGTATCTCGCCGCCGCGGTTGTAGCCGTGCTCGAACTCCGACCATTCCAGCATCGCCTGATGCTCCGGGCTGCCCGCATAGCCCTGCAGGGAGATCATATCGCGGCCCTCCGGCAGGGGATCGTAGCTGACGCTTTTCGCCGGCTGCGCCGCGGCGCTGTTCTGCGAGCCCTCCGGCAGGGAAGTGTCTGCCGCTTCGGTCTGCGCGGACACAGGCGGCGCGGGAGTGAGCACCAGCTCCCGCAGCGAGCGGCTGCGGCCGTATACGGCCAGGGCGCCCGCGCTCAGAAGCATCACCGCCGCGGCTATGAGCGCGGCTGCGGCGGGGAACCGTCTCCGGGCGCTTTTCCGCGCCGCGAGCGCCGTTTCGTCCACAGAGCTGTGGAGCCGGGAAAAAGTATCCGTATATATGTTTTTTTCCATTTAATCTACCTCCGCCTCTGCAAAATGGGATCGGATCATTTCTCTGGCGCGGGACAGCCGCGTAGTCACGGCGGAAACTCCCGAGCCCGTGAGCTTCGCTATCTCCTTTACCGAGTAGCCCTCGTAATAAAAGAGATAGAGAGCCGTGCGGTATTTTTCGGGGAGAGCCATCACGGCGGAATAGAGCTCGCTCTGATCCCGATCCTCAAAGGCGGGCAGGGTTTCCGCGGCCGCGAGCGGGACGTTCCTTTTCCGCCACGGGGAGCGGAGAGTGTTCTTGCACAGGTTTATCGTCACGCGCACGAGCCAGAATCTCGCGTGCTCCTCGCTTTCAAAGCCCCTGCCGCGCTCCAGAAGCCGCAGCAGTACCTCCTGCACGGCGTCCTCTGCCTCGTGCGGGGAGGCCAGCATATTCAGAGCAACGCGGAATATGGTGTCTTTGTACTTCCCGGCAAGAGAGAGAAAAGCGTCCCGTTCCAAAATGATCCCTTCTTTCTTTGAAGGCCTTCACTGATAATACAAACGAGGGGGCGGGTTTGTCACAAAACGGAGGTAAAAAAAGCGGCAGGCGCGCGCCTGCCGCTTCGGCTGTATAGCGTTTTACAGAACGAGCTTTACCTTCACGGAGCCGTCCACGAGCTTGGCGAAGTCCGCGCCGTCCGTCGGCTTGCCGACTATCGTGCCGTAATGCGTGGGCACCGCGTACTCGGGCTTGATCTCGTTGATGAGCTCCGCGGCCTCCTGCGGGTTCATCGTGAACATGCCGCCCACGGGGATAACGGCTATGTCGCACTTTACGGCCTTTGCCTCGGGCGTGGCGTCCATATCGCCGGATACGTAGATGCGCTTGCCCTCGAGCGTCACGATATAGCCGAGCCAGCCGTTTGCGAGCGGATGGAAGGGCTTGGCGGGGTTGTAGGCGGCGACGGCCTCCACGGGCACGCCGAGGACCTCGGTCTTGTCGCCGGCGGCGAGGGCGACTATCTTGTCTTCCGCGGCGCCTGCCTTTTCGAGGGCGCCTTTCATCCCGGCGGGGATCACGTAGACCGTATCTGCCTTCGCGGCCTTCTTGACGTCCGCCTCGGAGAAATGGTCGCCGTGCTCATGGGTGATGAAGATGATATCCGCGTCGTGCGGCTCGGACGGGAGCTGCAGCGGATCGAAATAAATGCTTTGCTGCGCCGCAATATGGACGCTGCTCTGAGTGTTTACCGATATTTTTTCAATCATTTCTGGCGCCTCCTGTTTTATTGAAATTTGTTTTACGTACTTTCCGGCCCATTCGGCTATGCGCTCTCCGCTCGAGGCGGCCCGGCAGCCGCGCACCGCGAGCCCGGGCAGCATCTGCGCGCCGGCGCATACGCGGCGGAGGTCCTTTTCGCTGCGGCCCATGCCGCTGCCTTCGTTGGTGCACAGCGGAGCGATGAGCTTGCCTGTCAGATCGTAGTGCTCGAGGAACGTGAAAACGCACATAGGAACGGTTTCTATCCAGCACGGATAGCAGACGAAGATGAGGTCATAGCCGCTGATACTGTCCACGAAGCCCTTGATCGCGGGCCGCGCGTCGGAGCGGCACTCCTTTTCCGCCTCGCGGCAGCAGGCGTAATAATCGTCCGCATAGGGCTTGACGGTGTCTATCTCAAATATATCGCCGCCCACGGCCTTCCGCAGCAGCTCCGCGGCGATCTCCGTATTGCCCTTTTCAAGGTGCTTTATGCCGTTTTCATACCAGTTCGAGCCCTTGCGGGAATAGTAGACTATAAGCGTTTTTGCCATTTTCCTGCCTCCCTGATATATTTATTATAGAGGAACGGCGCGGCGCTGTCAATCAATGGCTGCCCGGGCGGGCCGCGGCCCGAAGGGGATATTCGCGATTCGAGATTGACAAGCCGGCATTTTTAATGTATCCTATGTTTAGCTTCAGATACTTGGAGCGGTATCGAAGTGGTCATAACGGGCCTGACTCGAAATCAGGTGACGGGCAACCGTCCGTGGGTTCGAATCCCACCCGCTCCGCCAAAAGCGCAGCCCCGGCCTTCTTAAGGCCGGGGCTGCGCTTTTGGTATGGCATTTATGGGGTGGGATTCGAAAAGGGCGGCG
>JAEEGL012513934.1_pt1 | contig 14083 bp, 15 predicted proteins | sample 9134231 | NCBI WGS metagenome assembly JAEEGL01 (sample SAMN16246548, study PRJNA631951) | gut metagenome | biome: gut microbiome; feature: rumen; material: fiber-attached | host: Bos | place: Iran: Karaj | collected 2018-10 | reverse complement strand
TGATGGCGTCGATATGATTACCCTCCACAAGTGCGCGACGGATAGACCATTCCGAACCATCGTTCTCCTTGCCGCGGAACAAGATGCCGTGGGGCATGACAATCGTCATGATGCCGTCGGGGCGCAGATGGTAGAGATCGTGCAGCATAAAAGCGTAATCCGCCTTGGACTTCGGCGCGATGCCAAAACCCGTGTAGCGCGGGTCGCTTTCGTGCCCTGCCGGATACCAGTGTTGGGAGTATGGCGGATTTGAGACGACCGCATCGACAAAAAGCGGCTCGTAGGTGGCGTCGGGATTCGCCTCATCGAAGATCGGCCAGTCACGTTCCAGAGTGTCGCCGTTGCGCACTTCGATATTGGCTGGCAGAATACCGCGCATCACGAGGTTCATGCGTGTGAGGTTGTACGTGTTTTCCTTCAGTTCCTGTGCGTAGTATTTGATCTTGTTCGTGTCGCTCAAATGACGGGAGACGGCACGGCCGATGTTGATGAGGAGCGAACCTGAACCGCTTGTCGGATCGTAGATGGTGATGTTCTTTCTGTCCTTCAGGTGGTCGGCCACAATCTCGGCCATGAACAGTGCAACCTCATGCGGCGTGTAGAACTCGCCTGCCTTCTTTCCCGCGTTCGCGGCGAACATGCCGATCAGATACTCGTAAACGAATCCAAGCACATCGTAGTCCTGGCGTCCGTCCATCGGGATGTCGCGTATCAGATTCAGAAGCGACTTAATCGCCTTGGTCTGCGCGGCGGCACTGTCGCCCAGCTTGCTGAGGCCCGTCTCAAGCGTAACGAAAACCTTGTCAAACACCTTCTTGTGCGTCGGCGCGACAAGCCGCGCAAACGCCGAAAGCGCATCGCGCACGTCCGCGACATTGAAATCGCTTCCCTTGTTCAGCCATGTCGAGAACAAATCCTTGTAGGCGATGAAATAGCCGAGATGCGTGTGCAGATAGTTCACGACTTCGGCGTTCGTCTCGTAGAATTGCGATTTGACTTCCTCTGCGGAAATGCCCTCGGACTTGGCGAACTGCTCTTCTCTGTCTGACAGAAACTTATAGAAGATGAAACCAAGGATATAGTCCTTGTACTCGTTTGCCTCAATCTTGGAGCGCAACTTGTTCGCCGACTCCCAGATTCTGTTTGCCAATTGCCGCTTATCCACTCGTTCTTCCTGTCATTCCGCGCCTATTTAAGAAGAGCAGACCACCGGCACGGAAAAGAAAGGCGGCGCACTCTCAAGATTCATGTCTCCGGCGGGCGGAAATCCGCACAACGGTTTGAATTGTGGCTATTATAACAAATTACCGTGATGCAGGCAACAAAGTGCGCCGTATTTCTCAAATTTCTGGCGATGCGGTGGACGGACACTCTCATGGACAATCCACCTGCCGACTTTGTCGTCGTCTTCGCGGACAAGAAGCCCAACCTCTTTCATCGCACGAATGGCACGCCACGAATCAACAGGAAAGCCATCAAGTGCCACAACGCCCTCGTCCGCGGTCCTTGCCAACAAATCATGAAACTTCGCCATTAACGGTTCTCCTGTTGTCCTGAAGGGGGCACAAATTCCCAATGGCCGGCTTGATCTGCACCTTCATGGCGCAACCCAACCAACTTCTTTAATTTGCGAATATGATAATTGACACCATCACGCGTCAATCCGACTGTTGACGCGACCTCGTCAATTTTAATTTCTGGATGCGACAACATCAATTGCGCAACCTTCAAAGCCGTGCCTTGCAGTGTAGTTTGCAATGTAGTTTGCAGTGTAGCCAATTGCCAATGGTGAATCGGTTGTTAGGCCGCGACAAGCGCGGCCCCTCCCGTGGCGGCGGGCGTGGGGCGCGCGCCCTACCGAAACGACCTGCTGCGCAAGGTGCCGCGACGGGTCTATGCCTGTTTCAGTCTGCTGTTAGGATTTCTCCTGCTGTGCGTGATGCGGGTAGTATAGCACATTTGGTGCGCCTCTTGCGCAATCATCCGGGCAAGATCAGTCAGTTCATTTTTCTGACGATCTCGGCGAAAGCCATCGCCGGCCTGCCGCCACCCTGATGGATATACGGGACATTCTCAATGCTTTTGGTCTCAAAACAAACAACCAGAACGTATTTGGGCGATTCCACAGGGAAGAATCCTGCGAAACTCGCGACAAATTTGTCAGTTTCAAACCCATGCCCGTCGGCCTTCATTCGATGAGGTGTTGCTGTCTTGCCAGCGACGCGGACACCCTTGACCGCTGCACGACGCCCCGTCGCTCTTCGCGGAACAAGGCTTTTGGCGATGTCTGGAGGGTCCTCGCCCTCGAGGCCGTCAAATCCTTTGAGGTCATCGGCCTTAACCGCCCCTTCGAGAATGGCGCACGTGCTGTCTGCCGCCTTGCGAGACACGGCCTGCACCTTGTTTGTGGATGCAGCATGTGCGTACAATGTCGCGCCAGATGCACCAGTTATCCTCTTGACGACATACGGGTCGACGCGCAGCCCGTGATTAGCCAATGTCGCATAGGCGCGTGCAATCTGGATGGAGGTTATTTCCACGCCCTGTCCAATCGGGATTCTCGTTCTGTGCAGCCTGCACCATCGATCGGGCGGCAGCAGGCGTCCCAGTTTCTCGCCCGCAAAGCCAATCCCAGACCTTATGCCAATGCCAAACTTGTTCAGTGTGTCGTATTCCTTGTCCCGCCCGACGAGGATCCCTAATTTTGCCAGCACCACGTTGGACGAGAAGACCAGCGCATTGGAAACTGACAGGGTGGACTCCCATATGTGCCCTCCATCGCTTGGCAAGTTGTAATCACTGTAGTATGCCTCCAACGAGTTTGTGAACAACTTTGTATTCGGCGCAGCAATCTCCGCGTCAATAGCCGCAGCGACGGTCAGCGAGGACAGGAGATGTCCAGGCATGAACATCCTTGTAAGGGCGAAGGGATGCGGCGCATCGGCACCGCCGCCACAGTCGGCGAGTGCCAAAACAGCTCCGTCCTCGACTGACATAAGAATTGCCCAACCGACTCCCGTATCGTTCGTGTCAGCATAGCGGCAGAGCGTCTCCGACACGATGCGTTGCGTTGCAGGGGCGATAGTCAATTCGGCCACACATCCATTCCCGACGTTTACAACACATTGACTGCTCACGAGATTTGACAGCGCAGTGGCTTTTATTGCGGTGACATCTTCTGCGTAGATAGAAGCACCTTGCGATGACGTCTGGTGTTGAACTGAGTCGTATCCGCATCCTGATACAACCATTAATCCAATGGCTGCCATTAAAACGGGTTCAATCACTTTGGTTGCAGTATTCATGGTTGTTCCTTTCATTGACCTACCGGCGAAGTAGCCCCAAACTGAGTTAGAATGGCAACTCAAAGGTACTAGTGATTCCAGCTGCCTTAGAAAGCGCCTCGCATTGCTTGGCGAACCACTGCTCCCGATTGTCGATTGCGTCATTGTGGGCTTCACAGAGCCGAGATACGATTTCCTGGACAGATGCCATTTCGAGGGATTCGTCTGCGTGCAAAGATTCTATTCTGTAGTCTCGAAGTACGGCAACGAACTTACCATCCGCGCTCTTCCCGACGAACGGCCGATCCCTTGACCTTTGCTTCAGTGCTGACATCCATGAACTGATTTCCGTCGCCTTTGCCAGCAGTTCGGCGGTCCTTTCTGGGGATGGCTGGGATTCGAAGCACTTTTCCGGCTCCCGTTGTTTGTTCTGGACATCCATAGTCGGCTCCTTCCTTTGCGTTCAGTCCTTGTTTATCCAATTCTCAGGATTCATTGCGAATCGGCTGGACAAGCCACCCATCTCAACAGCGTCAAGTTTCAGCACTTCAACATCGCCGACGGGCTGCGATGCAAGATATTCACGTAACGTTTGGATAATAGTTTCATGAATCCGCTGAGTTCGTACCACAATGGTCTCGCACGTCTCACGCCAGCACCCCTGCATCTCGTCATCGTTGATTACAATACACCCTTTAGGCAGTACAACCATTGACTCAATCTTTATTTGCGGCAATTCATGACTAAAGAACGAACAGCATTTCTTTGCCTGACATATAGGCGAAACCCGATGGTCTTTTTCCGAAAACCATAACGGAGGATCGCCTGCAAATGACTCTTCGTCCGCCAACCAATCCCCTGCGAAATCTGCATAGACGATTGTAAAGAACCGCATCCCAATCTGCGCAAAGTCAAAACTGTACAGCCGTTTGTTGCCAGGCCTAAACCGTGAAAAGACACGGCCACCATACTTTTCGATCTCCGCGTCAACTGCGGCCTGTATTTCACCATCAAGCGGCATTGTCTGTTCCAGAAATTCCTCAACCTGTTCTTCGGCCTCCATTTCTTCATCGGAATCCTTCTGAAACAGTTCCGGCATATTCTGTAATGGAGCCGGCACATTCTCGTCATCATCGTTGGGCTCGCTTTCATCGCATGCTTCAAGGGGAATCATCGACAAAGCGTCATGATATACCGGAACGCTGAAACGCTCATCTTTGATCAATGACACACTTCGGTATACCCCCGTCGGCTGTTCATAAAGCCGCGTGCCAACAGACGCCTCTTCTGAATCGAATGAAATCTTAAAGAACAAGCCAAAATGCGGCATGAACAACAATTCATCCTTACTCTTCCCAAATAGGAAAGCAGTTTCCTCAGCCTTCACCTCGATGTCGGCTTCGCCTGTTTCCGGCATGATGCCGACCTCCCCGTCTGAAGAAAACGCGCTGAAGGAGATGTCATCCCGAACTTCGATGGGGTTTTCTTTTCTATACCAAACAGGAATTGTCTCACACCTCGTTTCCATATTCCGATCCTTTCTTGCTTAACGCCTTCTTGAGCATTCGGAGATCATCGTGAAAGAGCGTCCTGCGCTCAACGAGCATTTTCGCAAAACGGCTCAACAGAGGTTTCGAGTTGCGCAGGAGGTCGCTGACCTTCCTATAGCGCTCTTCGAGGAGTTTCCGCGCAGTTGCCTTCATCTGCTCGTCAGCCTCTTCAAGGAACAAAAGCCCGCACTCGGGGCTAAACCCATTCTGGATATAGCTGAAGGCAAAACTTGTCGCCTTCCTCAGGTCCGATTCGGCGCCGGATGGCGGCAGGCCCATAACCTCCTGCCCCGCGCGTCCGGCAAGGGAGATGTCGATGCTTTCAAGAATCGAGGCGCTCGAGCAGCACGTCTTGCTGGAAGATTCAACATAACCCAGGCGAGACGAGCCGTCCTCGGTAATGGAAGCTTGGACAAAGTCGCGGTTTACCGCGTCACAGACAATGGCGTGGGACGCTTCGTGAACAGCCACGTCAAATAACTGGTCGTTGCCAAGCTTTACAGATGTCGTGCTTTCGCCCTGAATGACGATCTGACGCACTTTTGCATACATCTCGCGGGTCAAGCGTCCGGTTTCCGAAACGGACATGGCAAGCTCTCGAACGATGGCCTTCAACATGGCGCCCGACATGTCCTCGGTTGTGCGAACCATGAATTCAAGCAGCTTGGGATCCGGTGCGGGGGAGAGGCCACATTCCGCCATCTCCATCGTCAGCAGTTTACGCCGGTTTTCAGCGTTCAGGCTACGGAAGTTAATCACATGTCCAAGACGCCCGTCGCGCATGATCGCGTCATCGAGCGAACTTGACCTGTTCGTGGCGCCAATATACAGAATCTTGCTCTGTGGGTCGTTTTTGAAGCCGTCAATCTGCTCCAATAACAAGTTGAGCCTCTCCACGTATCCAGGAGATTTGTCATCGTCGCGGTCGCCGGCGACGGCGTCAAGTTCATCGAGGAAGACAACAAGACCGTCCCTCCCGTACCGCCTAAACGCGCCAAACGCGCTCATGATCGCCTCTGCAGACGACAGTTCGGAGCAATTCAAGACGGCATAAGGCCGCTTGATTTCCGCGGCAAGGCATCTGACGAAGCTGGTTTTCCCGCAACCAGGGGGACCGCGCAAAATAATTCCGTCTGGACGGATACTACTTTTTCCTTCAAAATAGTTTATCCAACGCTGCGCATACTCGATTGCAGAGTCTAGGCCTACCAGCTTGTCGAATGAGTCTCCTGCAGGAGGGGGCTCTATTTTAATAATGCCGTCGCGCACAGCAGGAAGAAGCGCATAGTCGCCCGATCTGACATTGAGGACAAGTCGGGACTTGTCAAGAGTCGCCTCTGCTGAAATAAGCCGCCGTTTGCACATTGCAAGGTTTGAGGTCACCTTGTTTAAGTCAATCACGCCGTTTGAATCGATTTCAACCGCGACCGACTTGACTCTGGCTCCGTTGGCCTCCATGATCGCCTTTCGGATTGGATCGCCGATATTGGCTTTGACCATCGGCGCGACTTCGCTTGGATTCAGCGAACTGACCCCCTCTATGAGAACATCGGCAAGGCGATGAGCGTCGATGGCGACATTCCTTGAGATGGTTTTCTTGATGGAGCAGATTTCATCCTTGATTGCGCGAATGAAAACCTGGCGCAGTTCATCGACGGTCAGCTCCCTCAGCATCACGACCTCATTCGACACGCCCGCAAGCGAGGTGACGTTGTCCCGGCGGTTCTGGTCGGAGATCCCGCATGTCAGTTCCTCAACGATGCGGGCTCTCGTCTTGTTGGCATTCGAGTCGTCAAAATATGCGCCGTCGCAACCGGCAGACGTCAGCAAGATCAGCGTTGCCTTACGAAATGAAACCTCGCGGCCGACCATGTCGTCCTTGAGACGTCCGGTCGTTATGGCCCGCATAATGTGGCTGCGTGCGATTGGGTGGAGTAAATCAAAATTGTCGATGATAATAACCGCAGCGGGGTTGTCTATCACAGGTCCGGTGAATGTGCCAAGACGGGCACCGCCCTTCCAGGAGGCATCGTAGCCAATGACATCGTGTGACGTGTTTTCAGATGCAAAAAGACCACCATTCACAACCGTGACGGATCCATCACAGTTCTGGGCAATGGCCTCCGAAAGAATAGTGGCGGCGAGCGTCTTGCCGGAACCGCTCTTTCCGACAAAAGTAAAGACGAGCGGCGCCGTGCGATCTTCTGGCGGCAACAGCCAATTGCCGAGCAGCGAGTCGCAAATTGTCGATATCGCGGCATCTTGTCCCACAACGCCATCCTGCATTTGTTTGCGGATGTTAGCCACGGCACGATAGACTTGACGTTGCTTGCCCTTTTTCAGACCTTTCCTGCCGATGCGCTTGAGCGCATCCATGACGGCCATCTTGTTTATGGATATCCCGTTCGCACCGAGCAGTTCCTGGACGGGACTGTCAGGAGCCTCATCCATCAGCAAGGCCGCCCCGACGTGATGCAAGTCTATCAAAGCCGCGTCAGTAGACTCAATAATCTTTCCCAACATTCCGCCATAGAGGCTCAAAACGCGGTAGGATTCACGCGAGAAAGCCATTTTACACGACTCGAGGCCGCTGCCCACCTCCTCACGAGGGAGTTCACCGACAAAATACAGTTGGTCCCGCCCCACGAGGCGATTGAGAAGCTTTGGCGCCATGACATAAAGGGCAGTCAGAAGATGTCGACGTTCAATCAAGTCGTCACCTTCGTTCTTGGCGATGGCCGCCGCTCGGTTGAGCAACGCCGTGTACCTCATCGAGAATTTTGGTCTGTTCATAGGTCCTCCTACCCTTATTGACGCAGATTGGCGGTCTTTCTTGCATCTGTTCCCTATTTTTCCTATCTCAGTGCTACCTAGAACAATCCATCATTCGAATGACAGAGCGCATGAGATTTCCGAGAATCATGATGCCGTAACAGTTTCGCCGACTAAAAGAACGTTTGTACTCCTTGGGGCGGCAGACCTGCCATGCGGGGTCCGTGTACGAGGGTAAAGGCGACTGTCCAATCCTCCAAACGCCGTAAAAGCGTAGCAAGTTCGGGTGTCTCAAACGGCGAAGAAAATGAAATCCGTCCATGCTCATCCACAACATTCCGCACCGGCACTGAGTTGACCAGCCTGACATCAAGCGGATCCATCATGCCTGGTTCGTCGGGGAAGATCAACACCTTACATCCTGCGTGCGTAACGACCTTGATCGCCATATGGCGCTCACTATCCATCACACAGGAGACCTGCATGCCTTCGCACCCGATCCCGTTCAATGGCGTCCTACTTTGCGATACAAACATCGCCTGTGCCCATAATAGGTTGAACGTTCTGTTTCCGCTTTCCCGGGAAATCGCCGTGTTCGGCGCGGGGTGAAACGCATCCCAAGTCATGTCATCATTGCGAATGACAGATTGCTCTTGCAGATCCAACGTCATGGTCGCCATTCCAAGATCAGTGCGCTCATCCCCAACATAAAAATCACCTTGTTTCCTGTTTTCTTGATATGACATGTCGTTCTCCTTTCTTTATGCTCTCTCTTCAATCAAAATTCCTTGGATGCGGACAGTCGGCATGAACCTTCTCCTCTCCGCATTTACCGCACAGGTATCCGCCTCTGCCGTGCAATACAGCCTGGTGCGCCACAGTTCTGCTTTACTTCCGCACCATATCCAAGCGGCTGCAAGAGCAATGACACAAAAATTGAAAGGATTGAACTCAACAATCAAATCCGTCATTATGCTCCACCCGACAAGTAGGTATGCCAACATGCGGGCCTAAAGCATGGTGGCGAATGCCGCCTTTTGCGATGGCAGGAAACAACCGGCGAACCATCTGAAGATTCGCCCGCCGTCCAACGGGAAAGCCGGCAACATGTTGAACACAAGCATATATGCGTTGACGAGTGCAATTGAGTTCAACATCACAAATGAAAACGGCAGTTCGTCCGTAGAGATGTTACCGCCAAGAACCTGCGAGAGCAGCAGGGACGCCCATTCTCCAAAAGAACCATTCCACTGGCAGCACTCGATCCAGATAATCAAGCCACATACCAGACCATTGGCCAGCGGGCCTGCAAAACTCATAACAGCGTCTTTAGCCGTGACGCCGGGATCACGGGAAAAGGTTGTATAGCCACCGCAAATGAGGAGGCATATCTCCTTTGCGGGATTACCGACAAAATATCCGCCAAGGGCATGCCCCAGCTCGTGCAGTAATATGGAAGCCGCTATTCCCATGCAAAACGCCAACATGGCAAGAAACAATCTAGAGTTCGAACCGCTATAGGCCGCCAGGACTATCGGAATAGCAACAACGCTGTAGCTCATTGTGAACGAAATGCCAAAGAAACGCCCAATCCGAAACCTCGCATTGATAAGCAGAAACAGCAATCTCATTATAGCATTTTTCATAACGCGCCGCCTGGCCATATAGCCCGCTATTTCTAGTGATTCTTGGTATAGTGGATTGAACGATAGCAGTACGGACAACGTACGTCAAACGACTCTGGGGCGCCATGCAACTCCACAACAAAGCCTCCGCTGCAGTAACAACACGATGTCGAGATGCGATTTATGGGCACTTCCTCTGGTTTAAGCAGCACTTCCTCTGGTTTAAGCAGCTCTTCCCCTGGTTTAAGCAGCTCTTCCCTTGGTTCAAGCAGCTCTTCCACTGGTTCAAGCACTTGTTGCGGTTGTTCGACTGAATCATGGGATGGGTGCTTGTTGTTTCGCTGCAACAACTTGTCAAGTGTCTCGTTCAACGTATTCCACCTTCCATTGTCGTAGCGCCCCTTGACCATAACCCCAAAGAAGATCAGCACAGCACCGAGGAATACACCTGCCGTTACTTGCAAAACCAACTTGAAGAAGTTAGCAACTCGCTCCATCAGCTCGCTATACCCATGATAACGGCCTGACGAAGTCCCATCGGAATATGAAGAGTATCCCGAACGATAAGGCGTTGACGAGTAGTCATCGCCAATCATGTCTCCTGTGAGTTCATCGTAACGCATGGTTTCGTCTTTCGTTCGGGATTCTGGATGATGCTTGCAACGGTAAACATGTTCAAGCGACGTTCTGCAGTTCGTTGGCCTCGCTGTCGCCTGTGTCAAGCTCGTCTGCCCGGCTGCCACAGCAAGTGCAGTCTTCAAGACGGCGGATGGCCGCTCCATACCAACGCTGCGGACAAGGGCGATGGGCAGACTTGTCGAACGGAGCCCACGCATCCGTACGGAAATACTTTTCGCGCCTGTTCACGTACAAGAAATAATTGAATGTCGAAAACTCCTCGACAAACGGGGCAAAGGGATTTTCGTCGAGTCCCTTTGCCAGTTCCCAAAGTGTTGCGCGTGCCGCGAAAGCCGTTATCGCAGAAATGTCTGTTGAGATGCCAGGCAGTATTGCGAAATCGTGCATCTCACCGGGCGTGCAATATGCCGCCAGGCGCCCCGCCTTCTTCGCCGAAGTAAAATCGTCAACCTCTTCAGGAGTTCCGCCAAACGCACCAAACAGACACTCATAACATGCCTCGCCTGGACGCGATATGAAGCAGTCGCCAGATTCCGCCCTCGTCGAGCAGCGCGTAAACACACACGGCTTACCAACCCGATGCAGACCGCTTGCAAGCAAAACACGGCTTGTCCTGTTGTCTGTTGTGACAACTGCGATATCAACCTTTCCCAGGAGTCCGTCCATCAGGTCGGGCTGTTTCGTGATGTCCACGGCTACCTTGGTGACATTGCAACTTGGGTTCTTCCCACCAATCCGTTCAGCAAGGACATCAACCTTCAACCGTCCAACATCGGCGATGACGGCATCACGCAGTCGGCTCAGATTGGAGGCTTCGACACGGTCCGGATCAACAAGCACCATGTTTCCGACTCCGGCCATCGCAAGATGCATTGCAACGTCTCCCCCCATGCTGCCGCACCCCAGCATCAAGACGCTCTTGTCCTTCAGTAGCGCGGATTCCATGAGTCCTGCGCCAAGGGAATATTGTGCCGACTTCGCCGGCACAAGCATGATTGTCGGGACAGAACGCTCCCCTGCGTCCGTCATCTCGACAACCGCGGCTTCCCCCTGTTCGCCGATACGACCGACATAACGCACACCTTGCGGCAAACTGTCCGCAGCCGAATCACCCCAGATGAACACCGCCTCATCAGTGTGCCCCTTGGCGAGTATGTCGGGGCGCTCGCGAATGATGCGGACAACGCCTTCAGACTCCAACGTATAGGCAAAGCCGGTCGCAAAAGGAGCGCCAGACGGCACAAGGTCATCTCCACATAAGGATGCGACGTTAACGTCGCATCCGAAAGTGGAGGAGAATGACCGTCCAAGTAAGGTCCCGAATTGGGAATCAGGCGTCCGAGAGCGTGTCTGGTTATCCGCTTCGAGTTCCGGCATGACTTCCGGCATGACTTCCACAACATTCCCAGTATCCTCGTTATAGTCGTACACGGGAGTCGCGTCGCCGCCTCCAAAGTTCTGCGTCATCGCCTGGCGGCACAAGTTACCGAATTGGCTATGAGCAATATTGTTGCCGTTAGAAGGGACCACCGATGTAGTCCCATCCCCTGTGTTGTACTCAAAGATTTGAGGGGTGCCGTGGGTGTTCTCGCGAAGCGCCTCTTCAAGGCGCTGCGTATCGCGCTGCATGTCGTAGCTCATTTTAGTTCCTTTCTTTCGTGTTAGATTCCGTACACCATGTACGAAAAGTCAAAATTCTAGCTTTTGTGAGACAGGTAGCACTCGAGATCTCGCCCTGTCTGAAGATGACAATGATAGGCATGAAGCCATATCACGGTTTTTAACGCCGTTTTATTCAATGAGTACCTGGGGGCCCATTCTGAATAAATGCACATGTGCGTTTCGCCGTTGAACGTGCCGAGCAGGTGATTAACACGCGATGGCTGTACCATTGCACGTCCGCGACAGTCAAAAAGGATCTTCCCCGGAGTTACAATGGGCTGCGATTCCGGGAATGCGTCTAAGCCGTAAATCTTCACCTTATAAACGGTATTGAAATCTGCAATCGGCAATATGACTTCGAGCCTGGGATTTGAGTCCCAGATGAAACCGAATCGCCCAGCGGGGAAATGCGTTGAAAGAGCATTCCATTCTGCATTATAACGTTGCGTAGTCATCATGATAGTTTTCCTTTCCTTTCAATCTCCTTAATGAGTCTCCACAAGCCCGTTCGTATAGGCGAATCGTAGCGCTTGATAACGATCGGGACGTGCGAATAGCGCCTTCCGCTCTCAACGCAGAAGAAGAACGCGTTGAACGTCACCTCGCTTCCGACGATGTTTGCGATTCCGCACAAAAACCTTTTAGTTGACGAGTTCGGAGTACTCAAGGAGTTTGACATCGCCTGGCAATCGATGTCCGATGGGTAATTCAATCCCATCTTATGGTGAGAATGCCATTCGCCAATGTGCTGGAGTCCATAATCGACAACCGCACTGCCAAATTCCATCGAGTACTCCTCGTCCGCATGGAAACGTACCGAATGGTGCATCGCATTCCTGCCCGGTCCTGTGATAAGTGCAATGATGGGCAACCCTGTTTCGGAATACCATCCGTACATCGACCCTCCCGTTTCAAGGTTGGGATAATCCAGCACATATTTCCTGATCGCGTTCATCTCAGACTCATACATCATAGCGGCTGTGGGTGGCACGCTCATTCCGACACTGCGAATTGACACCGTACCCGGTCGGCCGTGTACCGACAGGCGCATGTTTTCCCTCTTCAGCCGCCGTATTTCGGCCTTCAGCCTTCTCCGCGTCCGCTTGCCTGCACTTGTTCTCATTATTTTCATACTTCAATTCCTTCCATGCTATGGATTATTCTTCCCCTGACGAGGGTGATCCCTCGTCAGGGGAAGTCTCGCCTTATGAACGGCAAGAACACTCGATATCAATCTTCCCATCTCCATTGCACTTGTCGCAGTAATCGCGCACCCAGTCCCCATTGGAGTCGAGGTGTTCGCGGTAGCCAGTCCCGCCGCAGCGATCACAGGGAACGCGGTTATATCCGCGTCCGCCGCAGATTGAACACTCATTGATGCCAAACATTTTCTTGTCCCTTTCTTGATTGATTTGAATTGCGCTTACAATTTCTCAGACGTTCCTGCTTTGACTTTCTTGCACACCTCTAAATTTTTCCATGAAAGTTTCTTAAAGTGAATTGGCTGTTCTTTACTGTTATCATCTAAATGAATGTGCAAGTCCCCAGGAATGACGACACTTCCGCCATGTGATAACCATGTACGTTGATCTGCTTCGCTTTTTTGTGCCGTGCCATTTTTGCCTTCCTTTCTATATCGGTTAGACGCAAAGAGAACGACCTTCTTGCATCTAACCGACTCTATTATTTTTGTTCGTGTGCCGTACATCGTTTGATTGCAATCAGTCATGCGCATCTAACCCCATTTGACGGCCCCATTAACGCGCATGTACCTGCAGCTAACGCAAAATACCGACGTCTTCCGCCTCCGCCTGAAACTTCTGAATAAGATGCTTCCGCGTGCGACAAACGACACAGGCGATCTTATCCTGCCACATTTTCTTCGTCGAAGGGGCATCCGTGTCCTTGACCTTGCTGTGATACACGCGTCGAGCGACAGCAAGTGCCGACAGTCTCGCAAACACAACAAGCCTAAACACATCCGCCTTTTGGCGTAGCAGATTGTCAAGTTCCTTGTCAATCTTGCACAGCAGCCTGCGTGCATCTTCACGTTCAACCTCATCAACAGGAGAGGGAAACGTACTCGGCTCACGTTCAAACAAAGATGTGCCTTCGTGGCCGTCATTAGTTGGCGTAGATGCATCTCCTGAGGTCATCCGCGAGATTTGCACGGGCTTGCCCGTCTCGGGGTTAATCTCAACTCGGCCCGCAGCATCCACCTTTGGTATCTGGTTTTCCATTGCCTCAGAAACCCCTTCATTGTGACATGCACTACGGACAAACGCAGCGATGTTTTCAATTGGTTTGCCTTTGTTTTCGTATAGCCGCGCCTTGATCTTGCAGGAAACGGTCTCTGCAATATTCTCGCGAATGACTTCATCGAGGCGATGATAATGCTGATTGACCTCCTCGCGGCAGGCACACAACAGAGTATCGGCAAAGTCAGATGTCAACTCTTGGGGCTTGCTCCCTTTGGCGACCCATTCATCATACAAACAGTTCAGTTTCGATTCTGTAGCCTTGTTCATGGCGTATCATCCTTTCCTTTGAC
>JAEEGL016765693.1_pt1 | contig 14084 bp, 6 predicted proteins | sample 9134231 | NCBI WGS metagenome assembly JAEEGL01 (sample SAMN16246548, study PRJNA631951) | gut metagenome | biome: gut microbiome; feature: rumen; material: fiber-attached | host: Bos | place: Iran: Karaj | collected 2018-10 | reverse complement strand
GTCACCGATCATGCCCGTTGCACCGCCGATGAGTGCGATGGGACGGTGTCCCGCACGCTGGAGGTGCTTGAGCATCATCACGCCCACGAGGTGGCCGATGTGCAGTGAGTCGGCGGTGGGGTCGATGCCCACATAGCCGCTGGTCATTTCCTTGTTGAGTTGCTCCTCGGCACCAGGCATGATGTCATTGATCATGCCGCGCCATTTCAGTTCTTCTACAAAATTCATCGTTAATGTCTTTATATATATGATGTTGGTTATTCTTCTTGATTTAGTCGGCAAAGTTACAACATTTTCATTAACCTTCACAATTTTTGGCATGAAAAGAAAGAAGAGCATTTGTTGTGGGGCTACCAACTTTTTCACTACCTTTGCAGGTCGTTAAGCAAAAGACTGTTATGCAATTTGACACCTATTCCTACGCCTTGTTCCTGCCCTTGGTGTTCTTTATCTACTGGGGGTTGCGCAACCATCTGAAGGTGCAGAACCTGTTCCTGCTGATTGCCAGCTATGTGTTCTATGGCTGGTGGGACTGGCGCATGCTCAGCCTCATCCTGTTCACCACGATGACGACATGGGGCACGGCGTTGCTGATGAAGGGTGGTCGCCGCTCGGGCGTTGACAAGTTGTGGGCTGCCGCCAACATTGTGACCAACCTGGGCATCCTGTGTCTGTTCAAATACCTGAATTTCCTGCGTGACAGTTTTGTACACTTGCTGGGACTCTTCGGTGTGAATCCCGACTGGCCGACGATTCACATCCTGCTGCCGGTGGGCATCTCGTTCTACACCTTCCAGGCCATCAGCTACACCGTTGACGTCTATCGCGGGAACATCAAGCCCACGCGTGACGTGGTGGCCTTCAGCGTGTTTATCGCATTCTTCCCGCAGCTGGTAGCCGGTCCCATTGAGCGCGCGACCAACCTGCTGCCTCAGTTCATGAGGAAGAAGTCGTTTGACTATGACACGGCGTTGATCGGTATGCGTCAGATCCTGTGGGGTCTGTCCAAGAAGGTCATCATTGCCGACACGATGAGCGGCTTTGTTGATCCGCTGTTCTCTAATCCGTCTTACTACTCGGCATCAAGCATGATATGGGCCGGACTGTTGTTTGCCGTGCAGATCTATGCCGACTTCTCGGGTTACAGCGATATCGCCATCGGCTCTGCCCGCCTGTTGAACATCAGGCTGCAGCCCAACTTCCGTTACCCGTTCTTCTCTCGCAACATGAAGGAGTTGTGGCAGCGGTGGCACATCTCGCTGATGACGTGGTTCCGCCACTATGTCTATTTCCCGTTGGGCGGCTCGCGTTGCGGCCAGTGGCGCACGGCGTTGAACACGATGATTGTGTTCTCGCTTTCTGGCTTGTGGCATGGTGCCGACTGGACGTTTGTCATCTGGGGCACTGTCAACGGCCTGTTGCTGCTGCCGTTTGTGTTCATGCCTAAGCAACAGTTGAGCGAGCACGCGTCGGTTCGTGACATCCCGCGATGCCTGTTGACTTATTTCATCTTTGCGATGATTTTTATCGCTTTCCGTGCCAGCGGCATAGGCCAGCTGAGCGAGATAGGCAGTGTCATCCTCCACGGTCAATGGCTGGAGTGGCCTCCTTATATGGAAGCGCTGTACTATATCATCCCGTTCTTTGTCATCGAGTGGCTGGGCCGCAAGCAGGAGTTCCCGCTGTTGAAGATGCAGTTCCCCCGCGTGTTGCGTTGGACCATCTATTGGGGACTGCTCATCGGTATCGCGCTTGCCAGCCTCGACAAGTACACGCAATTCATCTATTTCCAGTTCTAGCCTGTCAACCTGTTGGATAACGAGAGCCTGGTGAGTGATACGCAAGAGGCTGCGTTATAAATCCATGCTTGTGCTAATGTCCGTGCTTCGCACGGAGAAATTAAACAAAATTTGTATAAAAATTAAACAAGACAACTTTTTATTTAATTTTATTAATAATTTTTGTTTAATTTCTCGCGCGTAGCGCGATTATTTTTTTGAGGCATTAGTTTTGCAACAACCTCAGGAGTTGGGAATTGCTAACGAATGGACAAAGTGCTGGCTTGGAGACGCAAAATTTTGCGTCTCTACATGGGGGATGAAAAGAGTCATAGCGGATGAATTAAGTTTCAGTACTTTATTTTTTGGTTGGAGTCATGATAGAGACAACAAGGGCGCGCCATTTATCGTGGCGCGCCCTTGATATGGTCGGGTGTAAGGTTGATTACCAGGTATCGGAGAGCAGGAAGTTGATCAATGTTGTGACATCATCAATAGAGGACACACCATTGAGATCGCAGTCGGTGGTGGCGTCAAAGCTGCTGCCGTCGTTGGTCAGCAGATAGTTGATCAAGGCGGTAACATCATCAATATTGATGATACCGTTCTTGTCCACATCACCACGCGTGATGCTGGGAGCATCCTCGGCATTCTCGTCAATGAGAATCTGCAGGCTGGTGACATCGCTGGCAACCACGTTGTTGGCATAGGCCTCAAATGCCTTGAGCTGAGCGCTTGCGGTCTTCACGAAGTGGCTGCAGGCCTCGTTCAGGAAGTAGCCGTTCTCGACGGTTTCCTGATGGAAGGAGCCCACGAGCATGTGGTGGGTGCCGCTGGTGATGGCGCTGGGATTGGGCTTCACGGTCACGTTATTGGCGCTGAAGACGAAGGTCTTGCCGCGCATGTCGGTACCATTGGCGCCGTCATAGGGAGCAACGAAGTAGGGCACGTTGGCCTCGAGCGTGTTGCCCATGTATGCGGCGTGCAGGATGGCATCGTCGGCAGCATCCTCTTCCTCGCTGAAATTACAGATCCACAGTCCCTTGGCGTCATCCTTGCCGTGCATCCAGTCGATGGGTGCGCCGTCGGCAGTAACCTGGGTGGCGGGGAAGGGCAGTACCATGGTGCTCCATCCGCCCTCTTGTCCGGCATGACGGCCGTTGGTCAACTTGCGCTCATAGCTGATGTTCTCGGCCGTGAAGCGATAGGGAGCATAGAAGTCATAGCCGTGATAGAGCACGACATCGCGTTGAGCCACATTGTTCTGGATAACATTCCTTGCCTCAAGTCCGGCGGGAATGTATTTCTCGCCCGAACCGATATAATACAATGTATTGGGGTTGTCGTTGGGAATCAACGAGGTCAGGTTCAGGCCTTCGAGGCTTACAGCGGCAGCGTTCTCGGGGACGCGGATGCCGTTGTAGGGCTTGTAGCCCACGCGGTTGCCCTCACCGTCCCAAACGACCATACCGCGGTTGATGGTATAGAATTTAGACTCGCCGGGCTTAACCAGGTTGGTGGTGACTTCGTCCTCGTTGCGGCCAAAGATATTGAGCGCATAAACCGAGCCGAAAGCGAGGTTGTCGAATTCGAAGTAGAACGTCTGGGTCTCGCCAGCGGGAATCACCACGTTGCGGCTCAGGTAGGTGGTCATGGTGCCGTGCCCCTCCTCGTCAACGATGAACAGGGGAGCCAGGATGTAGCGGTTGTATTCGCCCTCGGTGTTGTTGTTGGTGACATCGACCTTGAACTTGATGTGGCTGTCATAGATGTTCATGTCCTCGTCGGCATTCAGGGCGTTGATGTCCACGCTCAGGTTCATGGGGTAGGTTACCGATCCGGCGATGGTCACCGAACCAGTACCGGGGATGCTGGGATTCCATGACGTGTCAAAGGTGGACAGGTGTGCACTCTTGGTGCCGGCATTCTTCGGGGTGAAGTTGAAGGTCACCACCTTGGTGCCATGGGCGGGAATCTCGGCCTCGACAACGGTGGTGTACTCGCCATACTCGTCAATCTGCTCGTTCTCAACATAGAGGAAGATGCGTCCGCTGAAGCGGTCGTCGCTGTTGTTCTTGATGGTTACATGACACTGCTCGGCAAGCCCCACCTTCTCGCCACCGGTGAACTCAAAGTTGGTGGACTCAAGGTCTACGATGGGATGGTCCTCCAGCGTAATCCAGTCGCCATTGACGGTGGCCTTGATGTAGAAGCGGTCGCCATCGATCATGGGCTGCCATACGTCAGAACCGGGAAGGCTGCAGACGGGTACAATCTTGTAGGTACCGCTGGTGACGCCTTTCAAGAAGGGATAGGTGATAGTGCTATGGTTATCGGGCCAACTGTCGGTAATCGAGAGATAGCTGGCGCCATAGTAGGTCTGAGCGATGACCTCCATGAAGTTGTCGTCACTGTCATAGAGCGCAATGCCGCGCAGGTACTTGGTGCCGTCGTCGATGTGGTCCTCGGCAGTCACCTTGATGTAACGGTTCTTGTTGAGCTTGAAGTAGCCGTCGTCGCTGCGATCAAAGGTGCGTGCGCCCGTGTAGTACATTCTCCAAACGGTGAGTCGGTGGTCCACCTCCTCGGGCACGCCACTGTAACCGGGCATAATGCCGATGACGGCGGTCTGGTCGATGTTGTAGCCCTCAAGGCTGGTCGTTGAACCGATGCCGCCGGCATAGGGGTTGAGCACCGACAGGACGAAGTAGCCGTCGCCAAGGCCACCCCAGCCCCAGTTGATGTGGAACAGGTCACCGTAGGCATAGCCGTCGCACACGAACGAGTGTCCGCCACCCGTACCGGCACGGCCGTTGTAGATCATGGGACGTCCCTCGACCAACTCATTATAAATCATGTCTTCCCATTCGGCTTGCTCGTAGTCGCTGCGGTAAACCAGCTTGGCGTCGTAGTTGAAGTACTCGTTGAGCGCAGTGGGAATATAGGGGTCGCTGGTGCTTGAAGCGTTGACGCCATACTGCATCTGTGCTGCACAGCCGGCATAGAGCATGAGCCAAGCCACGGCGTCCTTCTCGGCTTCGGTCTCGGCGCCGGTGTAGTTGTCACGCATGTTGTCCCAGTCAAAGAAAATGGGATCCAGCGGGTCGGTCTCAAATACACCGTATTCCTCTTGCCAATAGAAGGTCACCAAGTAGGACGGAATCAACTTGGTGCACATGAGCGGCAACTTATAGTAGTTCATGATCTGTGCCATTGAGGTGGCTACACAGCCCGTGTAGGCCAGTTCGCCGACGGTGTCACCTTCCTCGGTAACGTCCATGAACTCGGGGCAGTGGTTCCAGTAGGGTCCTGCCTGGTCCCAGTGGCTGGTAATCAGCGGCGAGATGCTGTTGCGGGTGGGACGGGGTGCGTTGGCAGGCGCACTCTTGATGCCCATCTCATCGAGGGCAGCGATCTGCAGGGCATAGTTCTCGAGCCAAACCTTCATGTTGGCGGGAACGTTGTTGGGATCAAACTTGCCGTTGTCGCTGTAACCCAGGATATCGGTCGTGCGGTCATCACCCGATACGATGACAAAACCGTGGTCACCGACGGTGTTGAACACATAGTAACTCGCCTGGCTTGATGTCGAGCGGCCGGTGGCACTGAGGCGTGGCGCGCTGACGGGAGTTGACTTGAGTGATGCTCCAGTGTGGTGCTTGAGCATGAACGAATTGGCCGCTCGGTGTGCCGCGTCGGGCGACACGGGGCCAGCCAGCATAGTTACACTTAGCAGAAGAGAGGCTAAGAATAAGATTTTTCTCATGATGTTTTAAAGTAGTTAATGATATTGATGAATTAGTATAATGTCTATAGGTTCACAACCAAAGTGTAGAGAAGGGAGTGCAAAAATATAAATTTTTTGGAAAATATGCAATTTTGGGCACAAAATTAACATCTTGTGCCCAAAATTTTTTGGTTTGAAAGAAAATCGCCTGAAAAACTGAAAGTCTTTTTTCTTGTTATGCTTTCAGATTGTCAGTTGGGTCTTGTGTTTGTTCGTTGTTGTCCTTTTTGGTGTGGACACGCACCTTGAGTTCGTCAAAGCCGAAGCCATAGACGCCGTTGACGTTGCTCTGTGTGATGATGGCCTCGCGGTCGGTCTCCTTGATGATGCGGAAGATGTTGACGCTCTCATGCTTGCGGCACATGACCATGACGATTTTGATGTTAGACTTGGTGTACCAGCCGGTGCCATCCATGATGGTGCAGCCGCGATGTGCCTCGGTGATGACGTTGTCGGCAATCTCTTTCCACTTCTTGCTGATGATCTGGAACTGGACGCTCTGCCGCGTGTTGTTGATGACACGGTCGGCGGTGACCGAGTAGATGACCATGAAGATGAGACCATAGACGATCTTGTCGATCGAGTGGAACAACAGCCATGATGAGCAGATGATCATCACGTCGCAGTACATCATCGTGCGTCCAAACGAGACGGTGCTGTACTTGGCGACCATTGCAGCGATGATGTCGGTGCCGCCCGTGCTACCGTTGTGGGTGAAGACGATGCCCAGACCGAAGCCGCACAGTACGGCGCCCAGAATGACGTTCATGAACGTCTGCTGCTCAACGATCGGGGTTGGGAACATGGGCTGCAAGAAGCCGATGAATAACGTGGAGATGGTTGCGCCGATGATGGTGCGCAGCACAAACTGCTTGCCCACGCTGCGGAAGGCGATGGCCAGCAGGATGATGTTGATGACATAGTAGGTCGCTGCCACGTTCCAGCCGAGCCAGAAGTGGATCAACGATGACAGACCCGTCACGCTACCGATCACGATCTTCTCGGGAAGGATAAAAGCCGTGAAACCGAAGGCGTAACACAACAGGCCGAAGGTAATCATCACATAGTCCTTCGCCAGATTAAAAACCTTTCTTGTCTTTTCAGTCATAGTTATATATAGTATATAATGTGAACGTTACTTTTTTCAGACCGCAAAATTACACCAAAAAACCGACATACCTCCCATCCTTGTCCAAATTAAAGTGCAAGTCGGAGGCCCTGGCTGTTGTACTTGTAGGTCTGCTCACGGCTGCTGCGGTGCGATACGCGGCCTGACGAGCTGCTGCCGTTCCAGCCGACACCGCGCCTGATGCGGTCGGTTCCCGTTGCCGGGCCTGTCGGGTTGGTTTGTGCCGCGCTGGTGTAGCTGCCGTAGTAGTCCTGGCACCACTCCCAGACGTTGCCGCTCATGTCATAGATGCCCAGCTCGTTGGCCTTCTTGGTGCCGACGGGTTGGGTACTGTTGCAGTTGTCGCTATACCATGCCACCTCGTCAACGTTGTTGCTGCCGGCATATTTGTAGCCCTGGCTCTTGTTGCCGCCACGGGCAGCGTACTCCCATTCGGCCTCGGTGGGAAGGCGGAACTGCCTACCTGTCAACTGGTTGAGCTGGGTGATGAACGTCTGGCAGTCATTCCAGTCCACAAGTTCCACGGGGTTCTCAGGTCTGTCCTTGAAGCGGCTCGGGTTGGTGCCCATCACCGCTACCCACAGCGCCTGGGTTACCTCGGTCTGGCCGATGGCATAATCACTGAGTGTCACCTGGTGGGCAGGCTTCTCGCCGTCAAGGGCATCGTCGCCCTGCTCGGGCGTCGCTCCCATCGTGAAGGTGCCGCCCTCGACCGTCACCATGGTAAACGTCACGCCATTGACAGTGAAGGTCAAGTTGTCCTCGATGGGCTCATCCTTCGGGGGAAGGGGCTCACCGCTCAGCAGTGAGTTGATGAGTGCGGTGACGTCGGCGATCGTGATTTTACCGTCATTATTGGCGTCGGCGTTTTCTTCGCTGATGGTCGGTGCTGGACCGCTGAACAGGCGATTGATCAGCGCTGTCACGTCGGAGATGTTGATGAAGCCGTCGCTGTTCACATCGCCGCGCAGGGTATAAACCTTGACCAGGCAGGAGTCAGCCTCGGCATAGCCGTCGGTGGAATTCACCGTAATGACGGTTGTACCTTCCTTGATGCCGACTAACTGGATGTTGCCGTTAGCCATGCGTGCTGCCGCTACCGTGGGATCACTTGAGGTGACAACCAGCGTGGTGTTGGCGGGGCTGACGGTGGGTGTCAAGGTCATCATGTGGTTGGGCATCAGGCGCACGTCGTGCTCGTCGAGCGTGATGTAGATGAAGTGGTCAATGACAATCACGTGGCACATCGCCTGCTTGTCGCGGCAGGTGGCAGTGATGAAGCACTCGCCCTCGCCGACAGCGGTCACATGACCCAGGCTATCCACAGTGGCAACTGCTGAATTGGTTGTTGACCAGGTCACCTGCTTGTCGGTGGCGTTATCGGGCATAACGGTTGCGGTGAGGGTCAACTGCGAGCCGATTTCGAGTTTGGCGAACTCTTGGTTGAGCGTCACTTCAGTCGGTGTGATTTCGGTGACGGTCACGTGGCAGATGGCGGTCTTGTCGAGCAGGTAGGCCTTGATGTCACACTCGCCCGCCTTAACGGCTGTGATGACGCCATCGGTCACTGTGGCGATGCTTTCGTCGCTTGAGGTCCAGATGCAAGCATTGGGCGTAGCGTTGGCAGGAGCAGGCGTGGCTGTCAACGTCAGCTGATTGCCGACCAGCACCTCGACGCTGTCCTTATTGAATGTGACGCCCGTCGGCTCCACAGCATCTCCCGTGATATTGATGAAGTTACTCCAGTAGGGAGCGGTGAAATAGGCAGCCAACGACGAGGCTGGTACATGCAGTGCGCCATCATAGCCCGTAAAGGTCTGTCCGTCACAGGTAGGCGGCATCGTCGAGTAAGAATTAATCGTCGTCGGGTTCACCTGCAACCCTTCAACACCGGTCACAGTACTCATGATGAAGAGGGTATCGATTATGGTTTCGGAACTAGTACTAACATCAATTTTGAACATCTGGCTGTAAGGATTCAGTGTGACCATATACTCGCTGCCATTGCCGGTGAACTTGTATGCACCATGGTCGCCATGGGCCTTCTGAAAAGTGGTCCATACGCCTAGCTCAATGGTCTCGTCTCCAGCTGTTGGACCGATACGCATCGTGTTGTCGAAAGTATTCCAGTCAGGACTCTCAGTAAGTGCGTCAGCGAATACGAACCAGACAGAACCATTGACGGTGTCCTTGAAACAGTAGTTCCCGGCAGCGTTCTGGGTCAACTCCACACCGTCAGCAGGATTCCATCCTTTACCGAAAGGTTGGTTACCCACAAGATAATAGCTAATCCTGGAATTGGATGTGGAATTACCATGCTCACTTTCAGAAGATATGGCCCCCGCTGTCCAGTTACCCTCACCAGTAATAATCAGCGAATTGATATGGCAACCATCAAACGCGCCATCCTCAACGTTTGCAATGCTTACAGGCAGTATCAGGCTTTGCAATGTAGCATCAGCGAAGGCACCGCTGCTGATACCTGTCACATTGTAGGTCACGCCCTCGTAGGTCACACTAGTAGGAATAGCAATTATACCCTGATAGCCATTTTCGTCACGGGCGACTAATACTTTACTATCGCTTGTCATTTGGTAAAAGATACCATCCGCTTCAAAATCATAATCATAGTTATAGTTATTGAAACCGACAATATGTTGAAATTGTCCCCATCCGTCAGCGTTCATGTAGGCATCAATAGCACTCATCGGTACATATAATGTAGCATTCTCATAAACACAATTATTAAAAACACCAGAATAAGAATCGTACTTTTCACCTATATAAATTATTTCTGCTGGCGTCTTTCCCAAACACTTGATTGAATTAATCTTAGAACAACTCTCAAAAGCATAGTCCTCTATGGATGTAACTGAATTACCTATTGTGAGACTAGTTATTTCGGTGCATCCGCTGAATGTTATATTATAAATAGTTTTCACAGTGTTTGGGATTGTCACATCAGTCACTTCAGAATTATTGAGATAAAGATGATGGGCGTAAATTAGAGGATTAGAACTATTTATATTTTCAGAAGACATCCAATCAGGTTCAAAATTGATTTTGCACCATGCTTCAATGTCAGTGATATTAACTCTCGTTATACCATCACACCTCGAGAATGCACCTTTACCAATAGTAGTGATGGAGTTGGGGATGGTTACACCTGTCAGTTCATTACAAGAGATGAAAGCGTAACTACCAATAGTTGTAACAGATTCAGGAATAACAAGATTTGTTATTTCTGAATTTCTCAAATAGAGATGATGAGCATAATAAAGTGGATTGGATTCAGGACTTGCGAAATTAATATTGCACCAAGCCGCAATATCACTAATATTTACTCTTGATATTAATGTGCATGAACCAAAAGCATCCGTACCGATGTAATTCACTGAATTGCCGATTGTGATTTCATCCAGATTATCACAACCATAAAACACATAGTCACCTATTGTGGTTACGGAGTTTGGAATATTGATGTATATTAGCCCCCAACAATCACTGAAAGCGCCATCATCAATAACAGTAACTGTATTTGGAATCTCTATGTCAAGGTGACGATGGCATTCTGAAAAAGCATATTGTCCGATGGCCGTAACCGTATAAGTCTTGCCGTTGCATTCTGCTTCACTTGGAATGCATCCATCAAACCATTCAGGATAAACGCTGTAATATGCTCCCAACCCACAAAATGCGACAGTGCTGTCGCTTATGATAGAAAACTTATAGTAGCCATTATCATCTTCGAAATAAGTTCCGTAATCAATACATCTAGCAGTTATTGGAAGTAGTAGGATAACTATTAGGAGTAGTGTTTTTGTAATTGTTTTCATTGCTTTATTTGGATTTAGTTGGTTATTGGTGTCTAGTGAGTTTATTATAGGAGAGTAGAGAGCTGTGATGTTATTTAGACATACCATTGGCTATTGGGCATCAATGTCGCTTGGGTTATATTCTCTTGTAGTATCAACGGCCACTGTTTCCAGTCCTCTTGTAGCATCAACGCCCCCTTGCCCCCTCTAATCTTAGAGGGGGGATTGGTGATAGGCTTATTGTTTTGTGAATAGCGTGTCATTTTTGCCATAGCGTCAAGGATTGGTATTTATTGTCAGCATTACTATCCCCTTGGTAGTGAATGTGCAAAGTTAGTGAAATTATAGGGAAAAAGTACATAAATGTGTGAAAAAGGAGATAAAATTGGGGTTGTATGAAAAAACTGTTGTACCTTTAGGGGTTGTAATGAGATCATTAACGTGAGGTTGATGAAATTATTTATTGTCACTCAACGCGTTAGCAATGCCCCCTCTAATAATAGAGGGAGAAGGGGTTATTGGGTGCAGACAGAGGCGAATATGGGCATTGTTGCATCGACGCCCCCAGCCCCCTCTTATCCAAGAGGGGGAGCTAAGTATCAGCAGGTTATTTAGGGTTTTGCTGGGGTAATGGTTCATTGAATGCATGTGAATTATAAAATATAGGATATTATGATCACAAGACTGATTATTTCATCGTTGGCGGTATTGATTACCGCGCTGACCCTCGACGGGGTGACGGTTGAGCCGTGGTGGTGGGCACTGATTGTTGCCGTGGTGCTGGGGTTTATCAACTCGTGGATCAGGCCACTGGTGAAGTTCCTGGCGCTGCCGGTGAACCTGCTGACGCTGGGTCTGTTCACCTTGGTCATCAACGGGGCGATGGTGATGCTGTGCTCGTGGATGCTGAAGCCCCACTTCGAGGTGGATAGTCTGGGCTGGGCGATAGGCTTCAGCCTCGTGCTCATGCTGGTGAGCTGGATGCTGCACCTGTTTTTCCCCTCCAAGAGCAAAAAGAAGAAAAAGTAATAAAGGCAGTTGACGTGCCGTCATGATCCTCGTTGTTGCCATCGATGTGTTGGCAAGGGGATCTTATCGGTTTTTTGGGTGTGATTGAATGAAACAACTATTGATATTCGGCAACCGCTATCAGCAGGATGACGCCTCGACGGTGTTGTCGCTGCTCAGCCACCTGCGTGAGCGTGGCATGGAGGTCGCTGTGGAACAGGACTACCTGCGTTTCCTGAGTCAGGGAAGGGAGGTCGATGCTGCGGCGTTTCAGGTGGATAACGTCCCGCCAGCCGACATGGCGTTGTCGCTGGGCGGTGACGGCACTTTCCTGACGACCGTGATGTGGGTGGCACGACAGGGAATGCCCATTCTGGGCATCAATGTGGGACACTTGGGCTACTTGACGGCGGGCCGCCTTGCCGAGGGCAACGACGTGATAGATGATGTGCTGGATGGCAATTACCGCATCGAGGAGCGCACGATGCTGGAGGTGTCGTGTGATGGCGCCCGGATAGAACATCCCTGGGCGCTGAACGAAATTGCGGTCCTGCGTCATGACACGTCCTCGATGCTCGACATGGAGACGCGCCTGCGCAGCCATGAATTGACGACCTACCGCGGTGACGGCCTCATCGTGAGTACGCCGACAGGGTCCACCGCCTATAACATGAGCGTCGGGGGTCCCATCCTGGAGCCTACCACGTCATGCCTGGTGCTGGCGCCCATCTCCCCGCACTCGTTGACGATGCGCCCGCTTGTTGTTCGTGACGACAGTGAAATCATGATACGCACCCACTCGCGTGCGACCCACTACGAGGTGAGTATCGACGGTGAGGTGACGTTGTGCCCGACGGGTTCGACCCTGACGATAGCCCGTGCGCCCTACTGTGCACGTGTGGTGCAGCGCCAGGGCAACAACTTTGCCAAAACCCTGAGGCAAAAACTCCTGTGGGGCACAGACCAACGCTGAGCCCATCAAGTCGTGGCAGATTAAAACAGCAGGAGATTATTGCGACACGGTATTTTAATTGGCCTAACGGCCGAGAAATTAAGCAAAATTATGAATAAAATTTGATAAGCTTGGCTGCGCTTCAGCAAATCGAGCAATCTCGTTTGCCTTCGGCTTGCACAAGTTTTAAAATTATTAGTGTCCGGGGAAAATCCAGTATCCTATTATAAAGGTCTCGGTATAAGCTAATTGGATGGAATGATGAGATAAGGGGCTTACTTTAAGGCCTGTAATAGTCGAGAGTTACTTCTGGTCGGATTCGAGGGGACGGTTCCTGAGTCCAAAATGCAAAGCATTTTGCTACACAGAAACCGTCCCCGAGTAGTTGCCCTTAGGGCAACTTTTGGACACTCACATTAATCCCACTTGTTTTCCTCGGACAATATTTAAAAATAAACCACTATGGATTTTAATTCCATAGTGGTTTATTTTTGTTGAGCTTATGTTGATTTAATCTGCAAGAATTAAATTAATGAGGGCTGAGACGTCGCCTACCTTGACGCTGCCGTCGCCGTCAACATCGGCAGCCGAGGTGCTAAACGGAGTAACAGTGGCGCCCATGAGGTAATTAATCAGTGCAGATACGTCTTCAATAGTCAAAGAACCATCTTCGTTCACATCGCCCAGGATGAAGGGAATGTGGACAGTGAAGTGGTGGGGATCCAGCTCGCCGAATACCGGTTGCTGATAGCGGTGTCCTGACTCGTCGGCACCGAAGACGTAGTAGTCAACCTCTGATGCCTGGTGATAACCCTTGATGTAGCCCACATATTCATCGGGGTTGCCGGTGGCTGTCATGTGTGCAGTCTGGTAGGGGCCGTTGTCGATGCTGTAGTAAACCAAAAGCGAGTCGGTTTTCAGGGGCTTTCCGCTATAGGCGATGAACTTGCTCGTGACGGCGATGGAATCTCCACACTCCTGCGTGCCGAAGAGCACGTTCCTGTGGTCGACAAACAGCATGTTAAAGTCCATCACACCACGGGTACGGCAGTGCAGGGCATCGGTGTTGAGCCACCCGGTGCTGTAGGATGTGTTGGTCACGCCCACCACCTCGTAACCGGGCATGGCATCCCTGTAGACCTGGAGTGCGCGGTTATTATATGTGCTGTTGCTACCCATCGGCACGTAGACGGTCTTGTTGAGGATAAGGCTGTTGGTATAGGGAGCAATAACGTCGCCACCAGGTTCTTCGACACGGTACACCTTGTAGGGATAGCCCCAGCAGCAGTTGGTTGTGGCAAAATAGTTGGCCACGGACTCATAGTCCTCATATCGGCTGTCGGACTGCGGCAGTTTCGCAATCAGGATTTTATCCGGAGCGAGGTATTTTCCCCAGCAGTCGACATGGGCAATGTAGTCGTTCTGCGGATCGATGGTGATATGGTAGTTGTCGATGCCGAGGTAGTCAAGCATCTTCTTGCGCACGTCGGCCTCGTTATTATTGTTCTCGTTAAGGACCAAAACGTCGCTAACGGCGTGTCCGCGTCCGTCCTCCATCATGTTGCCACCAGTGTGCTTCAGGTTCATACCGTACATGGGAATACCCCAGAATGTG
>JAEEGL015167672.1_pt1 | contig 14084 bp, 11 predicted proteins | sample 9134231 | NCBI WGS metagenome assembly JAEEGL01 (sample SAMN16246548, study PRJNA631951) | gut metagenome | biome: gut microbiome; feature: rumen; material: fiber-attached | host: Bos | place: Iran: Karaj | collected 2018-10 | reverse complement strand
TCTGCCTTGTAAAGATCCTCATAAGAAGGATTATGAACAATGCTAGTAGTTCCTGTGATGCCATACTTTGTTAAATCAACATTAGCCATCTTGTCTTACCTCACTTTTCTAATATAATTTTCACTAGCTAACCCATATATATAAGGTTAAAAACTAATTTTCGCTGATTATCATTTTAAGTTTTCGTTAAAATAAAGTCAATCTTTTTGAGCAAAAATTGTTTTCAAATCTATACAATTTTCTGAGATAATTTTTAGCAGATTGCCATGTATAAATTTTTTCTTAAATATGCCCATATTTTCTTGAAATCTTGTTGAAAAAAATGTCACAATAAACCTTGAGTTATAAATAACAGTTTAGTAAACTAAAGTGTGAAACTGAACCTAGGAAATACAAGGAGGAAAATGTTAATGGCAATTGATAATTTCAGCGAGATTACTCCAGAGCTTGAAAAATTAGCGGAGCTCTCTAAAAAATCCTCATATATAGATCCCGATTTATATACAACCTACGATGTTAAAAGAGGCCTTCGTGATCTTAATGGTAAGGGTGTACTTGTTGGTATCACCGAAATATCTGAGGTTAACTCAAAGAAATTTGTAGACGGAAAAGAAGTTCCTTGTGATGGTCAGCTTTTTTATAGAGGCTACAATGTTCAAGATTTAGTTAAAAATCTTCCATTAGAGCAGCACTTCGGATTTGAAGAGTGCACATACTTATTATTGTTTGGCACTCTCCCAACCAAAGAACAATTAGAAGAATTCAAAACTCTTCTTGCAAGCTATCGCTCTCTTCCACCAAACTTCGTTAGAGATATGATTATGAAGAGCCCATCTAAAGATATGATGAACTCACTTGCAAGATCAGTACTTGCTTTATATTCAAATGATGAGAAGGCAGACGATACATCTGAACCAAACGTTCTTAGACAATGTTTGCAGTTGATTGCCAGCTTCCCATTGTTATCAGTATACAGCTATGCTGCCTACGACTATTACTACAACGACGCATCATTAATCATTCATCAGCCAAAGCCAGAATACTCTACTGCAGAGAATATTCTTCATTGTCTAAGACCTGATAGTAAATTCACTCCACTTGAAGCAAAGCTACTTGATGTAGCTCTTATCCTTCATATGGAGCATGGTGGTGGTAATAACTCCACATTCACCACTCACCTTGTTTCTTCATCAGGAACAGATACATACGCTGCTATTGCAGCTGCGCTTGGCTCTCTAAAAGGACCAAAGCATGGTGGTGCCAATATAAAGGTTGTCCGCATGTTTGAAGATATGAAAGCACACTTAAAGGACTGGGAAGACGAGGAAGAAGTCAGCACATACTTACGTGCATTGCTTCACGGTGAAGCATTTGACAATGCAGGTCTTATCTACGGTATGGGTCATGCTATTTACTCAGTATCTGATCCTCGTGCCATCACCTTCCACTCTTTCGTAGAAAAGCTTGCCGTTGAAAAGGGCATGGAAAAAGAATACAACCTCTACGAAACAGTTGCTCGTCTTGCTCCAAAGATTATCGCTGAGGAACGCAAGATTTACAAAGGTGTTTCACCAAACGTGGATTTCTACTCAGGCTTCGTTTATCAGATGCTTGGCATTCCAGGAGAGCTCTTCACTCCTATTTTCGCCATCGCTCGTATCGCTGGTTGGAGTGCTCACCGCATGGAAGAAGTTTGCCACAAGGGCAAAATCATGCGTCCTGCATACATGACAGTATGCCCACACAAAAAATACATTCCTATCGAAGATCGCAAAGTAGATTAAAATACAACATCCCAGCAAAGTTAATTGCTGGGATGTTTTTATTTTAGTTTTTTCAATTCCGCCTCTGCATCTGCATAAGTGAAAGGATTATTCTTGGTTTCAAAGGTATAAATCATATTGTGTCCTGGTATCAACCCATAATCATAATATACTTTCATTTTATTGAAAGCATTTCTAGCATAATCTGCATCATCCATTCTCCCCAAATGCTCCCAATATATTATCTTCCCAGTATCTGGAATCCTCAACGTAAAATCTGGATAATAAACCTGACCTCCCAGCACCAATTCACATTCATATCTAAAAGGAATCCCTTGTTCAACTAAAGCCATATCTATAAAGGCTTCAGATTTAGAACGAACCATATGCCCTGACAAGCAGGAAACATTACACTGTTCTACATAATATGGATTAGTTTTATAATTCTGATTTTCCCAATCGCCATCTCCCTTCTCACTCCTGTCTCCCAGCAAATCACAGTAGTTATTATCCATCAGGAAACCTTCAAATTCCTTCTGTGCTTTACAAGGAAGTGTGCTTTGGCTTTCTATTTTATATTTCTGTTCTAATAATAATTGTTTTTTTAATAAATAATACTTTTTCGTAGCAAGTTTCCTTGCCAAATCCTTATTGGTCCTAGATAAATAAACTCTCTTATCATCATTAATGTAATACCACTTGCTGGAACCATTGTTTTTATATGCTTTTAGTTCTCCTTCTGGCATCTGCTTTAAATATTTATCTATTTCAATTATCTTTTTGTCAATTGAATTTAACTGAGCTTTATAAAATGTTTCTATATCTACTTCCTCCATATAATCTTCTTTAATAGAAACAAAAAATGCTTCATCTAATATCTACTTTTGTTACTCATGGGAAAAATAAAATCGATTAAAAATATGAAAAAGACATATACATCCGATTAAATGTATTGAAAATTAAATCTGTACAAAAACAAGAGAATTCTATATTCTTATGAGCCCAATATCAATGGTTAAATAATATATTCTGTCCATTATCTGATATTCAATGCGTCTAGTATGCTGCGTTTTATTATGCTTGTTAGATGATTTATCACAACCTAGCGCAATTATAGGCTTTATAGGACTTCTTGTGATAAATTCCTCAAGATTTTCTCTATTCTTTATCACAAGTCAACGCAGTTATAGGCTTTACAGAACTTCTTGTGATAAATTTCTCGAGATTTTCTCTATTTTTTATCACAAGTCAACGCAGTTATAGGCTTTACAGAGCTTCTTGTGATAAATCTCTCAAGATTATTCCTATTTTTTATCACAAGTTAACGCAGTTATAGGCTTTACAGGACTTCTTGTGATAAACCACCACTTCTCATAGTCGCTAGACGACTGCATATCTTTCAAAAAACAGAAAACCTCTAGTAGACATCAAATAAGATATCTACTAGAGGTTTAATTAAACAAGGACAGTCGCAGCTATTGAAAATTTGCCTTCGGCAAAAGCTGCTCCAGTATAACTTAAATGAAAATCTAGTTTTGATTTAAGTTATATTTTAGTAAGCGATACCCTGTGCCATCATAGCGTCAGCAACTTTTTCGAAGCCAGCGATGTTTGCGCCTGCAACGAAGTTGCCTTCCATGCCGTACTTCTTAGAAGCATCATCACATGCGTGGAAGATTCCTTCCATGATTCCCTTAAGCTTAGAATCAACTTCTTCGAATGTCCAGTGAAGTCTCTCAGAGTTCTGTGACATTTCAAGAGCAGATGTAGCAACACCACCTGCGTTTGCAGCCTTAGCTGGTCCAAAGAGAACGCCAGCTGCCTGGAATGCTGCAACAGCTTCTGGAGTAGAAGGCATGTTAGCACCCTCTGCTACTGCTGTAACGCCATTAGCGATAAGCATCTTAGCATCTTCTTCGTTAAGCTCGTTCTGTGTAGCACATGGAAGAGCGATGTCTACCTTGTACTGCCATACACCGTGCTCACCGTTCTTCTTCTCGTGGTACTCAGCTGATGGACGAGCTGCAGCGTACTCAGAAAGACGAGCTCTCTTAACTTCCTTAACCTCCTTAAGAAGCTCAAGGTCGATTCCCTCTGGATCATAAATCCAGCCTGTAGAATCTGAACATGTAACTGGCTTAGCGCCAAGCTGATATGCCTTTTCGATAGCGTAGATTGCAACGTTACCAGCACCAGAAACTGCTACTGTCTTACCCTTAAATGAATCGTTCTTTGTAGACTTAAGCATTTCCTGTGTGAAGTAGCATACGCCGTAGCCTGTAGCCTGTGTACGAGCAAGTGAACCACCGTAAGATAATCCCTTACCTGTAAGTACACCTGTGAATTCGTTGCGAAGTCTCTTGTACTGACCGTACATGTAACCGATTTCGCGAGCACCAACACCGATATCACCAGCAGGTACATCAGTATCAGCACCAATATGCTTAGCAAGCTCTGTCATGAATGACTGACAGAATCTCATGATTTCCATATCTGATTTGCCCTTAGGATCGAAATCAGAACCACCCTTACCACCACCGATAGGAAGTGTTGTAAGTGAGTTCTTGAAAATCTGCTCGAAGCCTAAGAACTTAATAACTGATAAATTTACTGAAGGGTGAAGTCTAAGACCTCCCTTGTAGGGTCCGATGTCTGAATTAAACTGAACTCGGTATCCACGGTTGACCTGAACCTTGCCCTGGTCATCTACCCACTATACTCTGAACTGGATAATACGCTCTGGCTCAACGATACGTTCAATAACGCCAAGCTCCTCAAGCTTAGGATTAGCAGCTACAACTGGCTCTAAAGACTCTAAAACCTCGCTAACTGCCTGAAGAAATTCCTTCTGTTCTGCGTTTCTTGACTCAAGTCCGTCATAAACGCGCTGTAAATAACTACTTTTAAAATTCATTACAATATCTCCTTTCAGATTCTGTAGTTCAGATAAAAAATCTAGTACAGATTTTACATCATTCACCACTTTAATGCAATAAAGTTTTTCTAAAAATATTATCACACTATTTTATATCAAAAAGCCTTCCAACCCTTGCGGTTATCAAGCCTGATATAACGCCAATAACTATACCTGAAATTGTTCCAATTACAATTAGAAATGGTAAATAATATATTAAACTTGCAGTATCAAGTACAAACATGGCTACTATTATCTGCCCAATGTTGTGGAATACTCCTCCTAACACGCTGACTCCTGTTATAGAAAAGAGCTTTGTTCTCTTGGCAATTATCATTACCAAAAAGGAAAGCATTGCTCCAGCCATGGAATATAACATCATTGCAAGATTACCAAAGGTAAGTCCTACAAGAATGACGCGGACAATAGAAAGTAAAAAAGCATCTTTGGTACCAACAGTATAAAGTGCAACCATCACCACCAAATTAGCCAGTCCGATTTTGGCTCCTGGGATTCCTATGTTAAAGGGAAGCAAAAACTCCACATAAGAAAGCACAAACGCCAATGCTATAAATAATCCTAAATAAGCAACTTTTTTTGTATTCATGTAACCTCCAACCTTATCCTAATATGTAGCCCCATCTATATCATCATCTGTTCCATTTTCTATGGTGACCACAAGCTTGTTTGGGAGGCACACTATAGTTTGTCCATTGTATTTAATATGATTGTGATGAACACATATCTTATCTGGGCAACTGGCATCTGATATTTCACACAAACCATCATGAATGCTGATTACATTGTATTTATCATCTGAGATATTTATTGTTTCTGTTATATCATTATTAAGAGGATATCTTGCATATTCCTTCCCATCAATAGTCACCACTGCTACTGCCCCATCTGAAGTCTTAGCCTGATTTGTGAACCTGGTCATAGCTACTACTAATCCAGCAACCGCCAATATGCAAATAACCAATAAAACATCATTCTTCTTCATAATATTATTCTATAACACTGTCTTTAAAATGCTCTGAATAAACTACTGTTCCATCATGGTAAACCCACATTGCCTCAACGTTATCCAAGGATTTTATAAACTTTTGTCCTTCCTCTATGGTCATGTTAAAAAGTGCTGTGGATAATGCATCCGCTTTAGCCGAATCATCTGTAAGGACTGTTACTCCTGCAAATGTTTCAGCTGGAAACAGAGTGTCTGGGTTAATTATGTGACAGTATCTTTTTCCATCCACCTCGTAATAGCGTTGATAATCACCAGACGAAACTACACACTGACCATCCTTTATTTCAACCTTTTCTACATAAGGGTCAGGGCTTTCTAGATTTGGATTTTGAATAGCAATTTTAAAATTAGTCCCATCGGCTCTATTACCAAGTCCTGCAATGTTTCCTCCTACACTAAAAAGGATATTGTTCATGCCCTGATTCTTGCAATATTCAAGAACCTGCTGCACTGCATATCCCTTTGCTATACTTCCAACATCAAGAGACATATCTGCATCTTCTAAATACACAGTCATAGCTTCTTTATCGATAATAACCTTACTAATATCAGTATGCTCTTTGGCAGCCTCAAGGTCAGATAGTGGAGGCAGGCTTGCATCAGAAGGATTATCAATACCGTATTCACGATATTCATGCCAAATCCTAAGTACTGACCCCATAGCTATATTAACCTTACCATCAGTAAGATCATACATTTCCTTACCAAATTCCAAAAGCTCTATAATTTCAGGTTCTACTTCTACAGCCTGAACACCTGCATTATCATTGATTGTTTTGATGTTGTTTAATCCATCATAATCATTATAAATATCATAAAGATTATTATAGTAGGTAAGCTGTTCTTTTATTATAGTAGCTTCTTCATTGAACTCGTCACTAGAATCTGCAAAGCCAGTTATATCTGTACTGGTATCAAATACATCAAGAAAGTTAACAGTGTATTTATCAGCACTTGTGTTGTTATTCTGATTTACTACAGTTGGTTCCTGATTTCTATGCTGATTAACAAATATAAAAACAATTAGCGCTGTGACTAATACTACCGAAATTATCCTAAGTCTTTTCATTACATTACCCATCCAAAGAATTAGGGAGTGTACAATGCACACTCCCCACTGCTAATCCATTTTAAATTAGTTTTGTCTAACAGGCAACAGTTTTTATAAAGAAGTAAATTTTTGTGTTGTATCGTTAAGCTGTTCGGCCACCTCGGTATTCTTATCCATAGCCTCAAATATCTTTTTAATACCTGTTACTATCTCACTAGAATTTTCTGCACTCATATTTATAGCTAGTGAGCTTTCCTGTACAGAATTTGTAATGGTTTCAACTGATTCTACCATGGCCTTCATAATTTCATTTAATCCATCTGCCTTCTCAGTAAACTCGGAAAGCATTTCATTCATTACATCTGCTGTGCGGCCATATTTTTCACCTGTGTCAACGAACTCATCATAATCACCAATAACAGTACCGTTAATGAACTCCAATACATCCTTTGCGTTATCTGCAAGTGTATTAACAGCTGATGTTACCTCATTTGCAATATCCTGAATTGTAGCTGCTGTCTGACGAGAGTTTGCTGCAAGTGTACTAATCTCATCTGCAACAACAGCAAAGCCCTTTCCTGCCTCACCTGCTCTGGCTGCTTCAATAGACGCGTTCAGTGCAAGAAGATTTGTCTGGCTTGCAATATCCAAAATATCATTTGTCAAATCGCTAATCTGACTAACCTTTTCAGAGTCTTTAACTGACTTTTCAAGAGTATCTGAAAGAGCTGCCATTTTTTCGCCAACATCAGATTTTTTCGTGTTAACCTTAACCTGAAGGTCATCGGCCTCCTGCTTGATTTCGTTAGCTGTACTAGAACCAGATTCTGCCTGATCTGTAATCTTCTGAGCTGCAACCTTAACATCCTCGACTCTCTCGTTAATAGAATCAAGAATTCCAACAACGGATTCCATATTAGCTGAAAGCTGCTCTAATGCTGCTGATGAACTGGTTACATTATCATCCGCAATTTTCAGTTGTGAACTAACTTCTTCTGAACTAGCTGTAAGTACAACTGTACCATCCTTTACATCCTTCATAATTCCCTGTAAAGTCTCGATGAAATGGTTGATACCATTTGTAATATAGCTAAGCTCTGATTTTGTCTTGGTGTTTATTCTAGCTGTAAGGTCGCCACGTCCCTTTTCGATGTTATCAATAATTTCGTTAACTTCCTTACTAATATCTTTAACCTTAACAACGATGCTAAAGTAGCTAACTAGGAAATTCAAAACGATAAGAACGATGATAATTACTGCACCAATAGCAGCTATTATTTTTCCCTGATTCATCAGCTCATTCATCAATTTACTGGTATCCTCTGCTGAATCAGAAATGGCTTCATCTAAAACCTCTGTTGAGTGGATTATTGCAACCTTTTGAATCTCTGCTTTATCAAAAAGAATTCTGTATGCGTTAGTCTGATCTCCGGAGTCACATTTAGCTATGGCAGAATCTATTAGTTCTACCATTCTTTCATACTGACCAGATATTTCCTGAAGCTGATTTGTAGCTCTTTCATTATCGTACTGAGCAAAGTCTTCATTTAGCTGGCTAATATCATCTTCAATTTTCTGCTCTGCAACTTCGATTTGTGGTAACAGAGCTTCTTTTGTCTCTGTAGCATCAGATGCAATATATCCTGTAACCTGGTCGTATAAAGACATTACATCAGTTTTAAGAGCCGCTTCATGAGATGTAAGTGACATCATTGAGCCAAACATATCAATACTGCTGGTGGTAGATGTAGTCATTGCTCGCATGATAAAAATCATAACCACCAAAAAGGCTACCAACATGCCTATATTTAGGGCTGATATTCTAACTACAATTGAATTGATTGGTGAAACACTATTGTCTGCTTTTTTCTTCATTATGCACCCTCCCCGCTACAATTTTGCATACCATTCTTCAATGGTTCTATTTATTTCACTCTTAAAGCTTGCGGCGTCAAGTTCACCATTCGCATATCTATAGAAACAATAGCAAAGACCACCTTCACTATTACCTAAGCCTTCTGCCATATTCATCCAGTGCCAGTTAGAGGTCTTGCCCTGTGAAATATAATCAGATACTGTTTTTGCGAATGGGTCTGATGCAACATAACTGCAATCGGTAAATGGGCTGACACAGCCGGCATCTTCTACCAATATTTTCTGTCCTTTATCCTCTGAACACCACTGTAGGAACGCCTCTGCAGCTTCCACGTTGCCTTCCTTTGAAACAGCCCACCATGATGGTGCAGATGTCAAAATGGTGCTCATGCCATCTTCAAATGCATATGGAACCATTCCAACCTCGAAGCTTCCTGCAGCCTCATAATCTGATAAATTGCTTCCTGTTAAAGCTGCTCCAATCCATGAGCCCTGAGTGATAAATGCATATTTACCAGATGCAAAGCCTAATAATTGTTCATCATAGGTTCCTGATGTAGCAATGGCAGGGTCTGAATACTGATTAAACAAACCTATCATTCTTGCGAAATTATCAAATCTTGCATCATCAACCTTCTTTTCATTATTCAATAAATCTATATAAGTAGTATCATCTCTTGCCAAGCCTGAATCCAAATAAGTGCCAAAAATATGGTTACCACTGGACCATCCTACATTGACAGGTTCAGCGCAATAATCAACTACTGCTGTAAGCCCTAAGGCCTCCTTATTAGCATTGATGGTTTCAAAGGCTGCCTGCATTGTTTCAAGACTAGTTATTGATGCAGGGTCTACTCCAGCCCTGTTAAGAATGTCTGCATTATAAGCAAGACCTATAGCTTCCGTAGTATAAGGGAAGCCGATTGTTCCATATGTAGGGTCCACGTAGGATGCATCTGTTCTGCCTGCCCATTCCTGGTCGCTCATATCCACAAGCAGCCCTTCCCAGTTAGCAAAGCTGGCTGCTTCACATGCAATAATATCTGGCATCTGGTCTGACAGATAATAGCCCTTCAATGTGGCCTGAGCATCAACACCTGCACTCACGCCAAGAACGTTAACCTTCACCCCAGTTTCTGCTTCATAAGCCGAAGCTAATGACTCAACCTGAGACTGAATTTCGCCCTTAATATTAAGAAGAGTTATAGACTGATTTTCCCCCTTAGCGGAAGCATCTTTTTGTGCATTATCCCCACTGTTCTTGCCGCAACCACTAATGCAGATACTTAATCCTAGCAATAAACTTAATAACGCCGCATTTAATTTTTTCATATAAACACCTCGTCTAATGTATGTCCTACACGTAACAATAAAAGTATAAACCTCTATTTTTAAATTTCTGTGAAAAAAAACGCCCTATCATAAAGATAGGGCGTTCTATTAGCAATAGTATTAAATTAGACGTTAATCTCAGCCTTTACACCAAGAATATCTTTGTTTGCCTCAAGGATTGGGTTAATAACATCACGCAAGTATACCTCAACCTGACGTGGACTACGCCCAACATAGCGGCTAGGCTCCATAGTAGCTTCAAGCTCCTCAAGTCCCATTGGGAACTCATCATCAGCAGCGATAAGCTCAAGGAGGTTGTTCTCCTTACCTTCTACCTTTACGTTCTTGCCTGCCTCCATAGAAAGTGTTCTAATCTTCTCATGAAGCTCCTGTCTGTTTCCACCAAGCTTTACAGCATCCATCATGATGTTTTCTGTAGCCATGAATGGAAGCTCAGACATAAGACGCTTTGTAATAACCTTATCGTAAACAACAAGACCATCAACAACATTTAAGCAAAGGTCAAGTACACCATCAGTTGCAAGGAAGCCTTCTGCGATAGAAAGACGCTTGTTAGCTGAATCGTCAAGAGTACGCTCGAACCACTGAGTAGCTGATGTGATAGCTGGGTTAAGAGCATCAATCATAACGTAACGAGAAAGTGATGCAATACGCTCTGATCTCATAGGGTTACGCTTGTAAGCCATAGCTGATGAACCAATCTGGCTCTTCTCAAATGGCTCCTCTACTTCCTTAAGGTGCTGAAGTAATCTGATATCGTTTGACATCTTGTGAGCAGATGCTGCAATACCTGCAAGGATGTTGCAAACTCTAGTATCAACCTTTCTAGAATATGTCTGACCAGAAACTGGGTAGCAGGCCTTAAATCCCATCTTTTCTGCAATCATTGGGTCAATCTTGTCGATTGTATCATGGTCACCGTTGAAAAGCTCAAGGAAGCTTGCCTGTGTACCTGTAGTACCCTTAGAACCTAAAAGCTTAAGAGTTGAAAGAACATAGTCAAGGTCCTCAAGGTCCATAACGAATTCGTTAAGCCAAAGTGTTGCACGCTTACCTACTGTAGTAGGCTGTGCTGGCTGGAAATGTGTAAATGCAAGTGTTGGCTGGTTCTTGTATTTGTCAGCAAAGTTTGCAAGTTCTGCAATAACATTTACAAGCTTCTTTCTGATAAGAAGAAGTGCATCACGCATGATAATAATATCTGTATTATCACCAACGTAGCAGCTGGTTGCACCAAGATGAATAATACCAGCAGCCTTTGGGCACTGCTTACCATACGCATAAACATGACTCATTACATCATGTCTTACTTCCTTCTCACGGGCTACAGCAACATCATAGTTGATGTCTTCGATATGCTGCTTCATCTCATCAATCATATCCTGAGTGATAACTGGCTTTCCATCCTGTGAAAGGCCAAGCTCCATCTCTGTTTCTGCAAGGGCAATCCAAAGTCGTCTCCATGTAGAAAACTTCTTATCCTGGGAGAAGATGTACTGCATCTCCTTGCTAGCATATCTCTCTGAAAGTGGGCTTGTGTATCTATCTGTACTCATATTGTCTCCTTTATTTCTCCTACTTTTCGTATTCGCCTCGGATGTCACCTTCGGGTGGGTCCATTGGGTATGTGCCATCGAAGCAGCCGTGGCAAATTTCAAGGCCATCTACCATCTGAGGTAAACGCTTGAAATCAAGGTATGCTAACGAATCAGCTCCGATAATATCTTTGATTTCCTCAACGGAGTGATTGTATGCGATTAGTTGCTCACGACATGGTACATCTGTACCAAAATAGCATGGCCATAAGAATGGTGGTGACGAAATACGAACGTGTACCTCTGTAGCTCCCGCATCCCTTAGCATCTTAACGATGCGATCAGATGTTGTGCCACGAACAATGGAATCATCAATCATAATAATTCGCTTGCCCTTTACCACCTCACGCAATGCATTTAGTTTCACCTGGACAGATGACTGTCTGCTGGCCTGCTTAGGCTTAATAAATGTTCTTCCTACATAACTATTCTTTACGAAGGCTGTACCGTATGGAATACCAGATTCCAATGAATACCCCTGGGCTGCAGCGTTACCAGATTCTGGTACGCCAACAACTAAATCAGCATCTACAGGTGAATCCTGTGCTAAGAAACGGCCTGCTCTGATACGTGACTCGTAAACAGATTGTCCATCAATGATACTGTCTGGTCTGGCAAAATAAATATATTCGAAGATACAACGACCATGCTTGCTCTTATCAACGCATCTGCTCTTATCAGATTTGATGCCAAACTCTGGTGAGATTGTTATCATCTCTCCTGGCTCTACATCTCTGATGTATGTTGCACCAATAGTGTCTAATGCGCAGGTTTCAGAGGCAACCACATAGGCATTGTCTCTTTTTCCAATGCAAAGAGGTCTAAATCCCTGAGGGTCTCGAACAGCAATAAGCTTTCTTGGGCTCATAACAACAAGTGAATATGCTCCCTTTATCTTATCGCATGCTCTAACAACAGCTTCCTCAACTGTGGCGCTGTTTAGTCTCTCTCTTGCAATCAGATATGCTATAGTTTCTGAATCGATGGTAGTTTGGAAAATAGCTCCAGTTCTTGAAAGCTCATCACGAAGTTCTTCAGCATTGATAAGATTTCCGTTGTGAGCCATTCCAAGGATTCCCTTAAGGTAGGAAATAACAAGTGGCTGAGCATTCTCCCTTGTAGATGAGCCTGCAGTGGAATATCTGGTGTGACCTACACCAATATCACCATGCATGCCTTCTAAGATATCCTGGTCAAAGACTTCGTTTACAAGTCCCATTCCTTTGTTCAAAGAGAAATTTCTTTTTGGTCCATTTGTATCTGATACAGCAATACCGCAGCTTTCCTGCCCTCTGTGCTGTAGAGCAAAAAGACCATAATAAATAGAGGAGGCAACGTCCCCACCGTCAAAATCATACATGGCAAAGACGCCGCACTCCTCATGCAAATCGTCCCATGGCATGTCCTTGTGTCTTAAATCTGTCATAAAATCTCCTAATACATACCGCCAAATAAAACAAGAATTTTTCATCGTTTTCACTATACTCTCAAAATTCTTGTTTTATTTAGCTCAATATATTTACCAAAATGCTTTACACTTCGAGTGCTTTGCCAGTAAGTAGTTTGTAAGCTTCCAAGTACTTAGCGATTGTCTTATCGATAACATCCTGTGGAAGAAGATAGTCTGATTCTGGATTAGCCTTAAGCCAATCACGAACAAACTGCTTATCAAATGATGGCTGACCATGTCCTGCTTCGTAACCATCTAGTGGCCAGAAGCGTGAGCTATCTGGAGTAAGCATTTCGTCTGCAAGAACTACATTGCCATCCTCATCAAGACCAAACTCGAACTTTGTATCTGCGATGATGATACCCTTTGTAAGAGCATAGTCAGCACATTTCTTGTAAAGAGCTATTGTGTTATCGCGAAGAGCTTTAGCGTACTCTTCACCATGACCTGGAAATTCCTTTTCAAGAACCTCTATGGAACGTTCGAAAGAGATATTTTCATCATGATCACCAATTTCTGCTTTAGTAGAAGGAGTGTAAATAGGCTCAGGTAATTTATCAGATTCCTTTAAACCTGCTGGGAGCTTGATACCACAAACTGTACCGTTCTCCTTGTAGCTAGCCCAGCCAGAGCCTGTGATGTAACCTCTGACGATGCACTCGATTGGAAGCATCTTAAGCTTCTTGCACATCATTGACTTGCCTTTGTATTCGTCGTTCTGGAAGAACTCTGGCATGTCTTTTACATCAGTTGAAAGCATGTGATTTGGAACGATGTCGCTGGTTAAATCAAACCAGAACTTAGACATCTGGGTAAGCACTGCACCCTTGTTTACAATCTTGTTCTTAAGAATAACATCGAATGCAGATATACGATCTGTTGCCACCATGATAATGCTATCTCCATTATCGTATACTTCTCTTACTTTTCCTTCTTTAATTGGTTTCATAATCAAATCCTCTCTCTTTTTATTTAGTTTATTTAAATAGCATTTGCTATTTATTTCTTAATTAATAATGACTTACCTGTCATCTCCTTTGGCTGCTCAAGACCCAT
>JAEEGL014084961.1_pt1 | contig 14084 bp, 18 predicted proteins | sample 9134231 | NCBI WGS metagenome assembly JAEEGL01 (sample SAMN16246548, study PRJNA631951) | gut metagenome | biome: gut microbiome; feature: rumen; material: fiber-attached | host: Bos | place: Iran: Karaj | collected 2018-10 | reverse complement strand
GGAAGATTACTGCCAATCACAACCATAGATACCAAACCGGCGAACGCAAGTAGTATCGAAATAACCATCAGGGTATGAAATAAGGACTCTCTCCCTTCATACACTTCTTCTTGCTCATTCTCTCTGAGTTTGTGCATCTGTCGCCTTTTCTCACCTGCATGTTCGGAGAGTAAACCCATTACGACAAAAATCAGGACAAGAAGACCAGTAATACCCATTTTTATCCTCCTCTTCGCATCGTCAAATAAACAACCGGCGCTATCACCACAAGAACTAGAAAGATTGCACCGCAGATTAATGCAGCGTCTTTTACAGAACCCGAAGATATTTTTCCGTTTATCCGTCTATCCCGTAACACTAAGCCGATAAAAAAGACTAGTGTCAGGAAAAACGCTAAACCTATGGCAAAGAACATATCGACCCTCCCCCTCAATAATATTCTTATATTATAACAATTTTTATCATTTTTGTCAAAGAAAAACCGCCCAAGCTGTCGGGTGGCTCTAGGTTTGTTTGTTTTGGCTACCAATTGACAAATTACCATAAAGATGATAAAATATAATAATTGTTACTGAAACAATAGTACATTAAAAGGAGGTACTCTTATGTGTCGTCGGCTCAAATGCCGCCCCAGTGCAGGGAAGTATAATAAGGTTATCAACCTGACCAGCAAGCGTATCCGTTTCTACGATGAGAACAGGAATATTGCTATCTGCGAGCCAGAATGCAATATAGATTCACTTGGGAAAATGGACAGGTATACGATGGTCATCGTCGAACGCGGTGATTACTGCACCGGCTTTGGCGAGATCGATACCGTTTATGCCAAGCGTCACGGCAAAGACTCGAATGGGGAACCACTTTCTATCCTCTTCCGCAAAAGGGATAATGCATTGGTCAAATTCCTTCCCCAAAATCCGATTCCTGAAGGCAACAACACCTACTTTGCCTAACCTCGCACCTTCTTGCCCCCTCCGGGGGCTATTTTTGTTCCTCCTTGCGTTTTTCGCCAGTCTTTGTTATAATAACTTGAGCCGGTCTCGTAGTATAACGGTTAGTACAACGGGTTTTCATCCCGTCAATAGGAGTTCGACTCTCCTCGAGATCACCATTTTTTTAGAATGGTTCCGTCGTCTAGTGGTCTAGGACGTCTGGTTCTCATCCAGAAAATCGCGGGTTCGACTCCCGCCGGAATCACCAAGAAATCAAAGAAACTCCCTTGGGAGATTTTTTGATTTCTTAGACGATTTCCGTCAGGAAATCGGAACCCGCGAAGCGGGTGCGCAATTTCTGCGAAGCAGAGATTTCTCCGAAGCGAAGCGAAGAAGCCTCCCGCCCATACTAACCGCGAAGCGGACACCGTCACGCCGGAACCACCGCCCCTTACATTGACAAAAATCACATATCATGATATAAATATAGTAATCCTTAATCTTGTCGTTCACGACACCCAAAGCGGTGTTGTGATAATTAGATTAAAGGGAGGTGCACATTAAAAATGAGAAGACATTTGTTTAGGAAATATGCATTTACCAACAACTCGAAACTCCTGGAAACTAGCCCATTGTCGAAAGATGAGGACAAACCTGCTCGCGCCGTTTTCCAAATCATGGCCGTACGGAACATTCCTTCCATCGGCGTCAAAGTCGGCGATCTTGGCGGCTGGATTGAGAAACGGAGCAATCTCTCTCAGAGAGGGAAATGCTGGGTTTTCCCCGACGCCTGGGTTTACGACGACGCCGTCGTGAAGGACAACGCCTGCGCTGGTGGCAAATCCCGCATCAGCGGGGAAGCTAAACTCATGGGCAACGCCTTCGTCTGGAACGCTAGTGTCTACGAACGAGTCGCGATGCAGGGTTTTGCTAGAGCCATTGGTCCTCTTCATATCTTCGGCGACACCATTATCGAAACCGACGTATCAAAATCCACCCACGGTCTCTCAACCGAACCATAATCCATCAGAGAGGAGGGAATACGATGCCTGACTACATGGCACAAATGGCTCGTTGCACAGAGCTTGCTAACCAACAACGCGACTTACAAAACGAGATTAAACGCTGTGACGGAGCTCTCGCTACTTTGGATCCAGGAAGAAGCCTTACTCAACTCGAAGGAAACCCGACCGTCAAAATCACTGTTAGCGACAGTTATACGGAAGGCCGTGGTCGCTCTGATGCAACCGTCGTTCTCAAAACAGCAGAACTGACGCCGGAAATCCTCAGATACTTCATCAACCTCGTCGAAGGCCACAAATCACGCCTCCAGAACGAACTGGACAACATGCCGTCTTCTTAATCAAAACCACTCTTACCCCGCTTCTCGCGGGGTTTTCTTTTGAAAAAAAACGCCCCGATTGGGGCGCTAGCATCACGCAGGATTCGAGTCATTTAAAACGAAGAATCCTCCTTCGTTCGAATGAATTCCAGTAACCAGTTGCGAACTTGTGTATACTGAAGGCCAGAGATTCTCCGGTTCTATCATCTGCTGCTCGCCTAATCGTATTCTTCCCGTCGCCGATAAACGAGCCGTTTTGCTGGCTTATCGCCAAACTACAGAAAATTGCTTCTTTATCGAAGAGCTTTCTGTTAACCTGTCCCAACGCCATGCTACCACTCCTTTTCATCTCCTAAGCAGCCAGTCAAGAACACTTCTCCTATCGCGCCAGGAGTTCGGATCGCTCAGCCCCGACGGCGACCAATCCAACTCGTGTTCCTCTACTTCAGGAACAGGATCCACTCTCAACCCTTTAGTATCAATCAGAACTATCTCCTTATCATCGTTCGCTTGACAGCGGATAACAGCTCGAAACAAATCCTTCCCGCTCGTTTTTTTCGTGTTTACCTTGAACACCATCCGTCATCACTCCTTTCACCTCACCTATTCATTTCAATATCCGTGGGTTCACATAGCAACGCTCAAGCGCCGCCACCTCCATGTACTGGACCTTATCTAGCGCACTTTGAACCCTATCGAGCTGCTCTCTTCTTTGTTCCTCTGTCTTAACCGTATTCGAGTACGCCCTACTGTTGTCAATAGAATGATACATCATTCCTACAGCTATCAAGAACTTTGGATTAACTGCTTTTTTCGCAACCATAATAATCACCGTCCTCTCTATAACAAATCATCCTGCCTTTTAAAGAACTCTTTTGTCGATAAAAAATATTATAGCATATTTCCCAAAGACTGCCATGCACATGAAAAAAGCGCCCCTGTCGGGACGCTGACAAAACATTCCTCCTTGGCATTACCTTATCATCTTTCTTTCTAAAACATTCGTTCCGGGAACTGCTCTAGTCTCCTCTGTCTCTCTGAACCAACAGCTTCTATAAAACCTTTTCGCTCGAGAATTCCCATCTAATACCCAAACTTCACGACAATCAAACCTGCTGATGGCAAAAGTAATCATCTCTCCGCCAATACCTTTTCCTTCGAAAAACGGATCAACATATAGTTCGTTTAGCTCAGAACCAGTAATTCGCATCATTGCTTTTACGAACTCATCGTCATAGACAAAGACATTCTCAAGCAAACCCGGTTCATCAATATAACTCTTAGCCAACGGATAAACCTGTAAATCAACGAAAGAGCCAACATCGTCCTTAAAGATTTCTCTGTAATTCTTGCGCTTCGAGAACACTAGTATCTCCGCAATTCTCGAAGCATCATCAACTGTCGCTCGTCTAATTCTTTCCATCCTAGCAACACCTCTTTCTGTTCTGTCATTATGCTTTATAAAGAACTCTCTGAATCAAGCTACCTATATCATAACATATTTTCCGAATTTTTCTATGCGCATGAAAAAGCGCCCCATTTGGGGCGCCTACATAAAAACAGGATTATTCACTTAATAGGAATCTTCAGACTCGCGAGCAGGTCTGTTTCCACGCTATCTTTACAACTCACACATGGAGCATAAGCCGAACCCTTAGTCTCATCAACCATAACATCAAGCCGAGAATCTTGTTTCACCAGACCACTGTCATAGATGGCCTTACAAACCGCAATCAGCTCAGCGACAGACAACTCATTGCACGCCGGTCGGACAAACCATACATTGTTCCAATACAGCTTTGCACGTATTTCCGTACTGTCTACCTTGATTTTCAGAAAATACTCCATAATTTGCTGAGAAACCACCTTAGCTTCCATAGACATGAATTATCCCCCCTTTTCTAATCCTGTTTTTAAAGAACGTATATTTTTATTATATCACAAAACCCTAAAAAGGTCAAGGTTAACCGCTCTTCGAACATCTCCATAACTCCCTAAAACCTCCGTTCTGAAACCCCTTTCCAATTACATAAAATTATGCTATAGTATTTAAATCACACTGTACCTTAAAATCTGGATTAGAAGGAGGGTTTAACATATGTCGCCCGGTCTCCTCATTTTCGGTGGTATCATAATGTTGATAGTAGCAATCGTCCTTTTCTTCACATTTAGAGACGGCGGTGATGGTCGCGGGGCTTGTCTTGCTTTTTCGGCTATTTTCTTCATTCTTGGAATAATCTGTATCGGTTTAGGAATCTATGCACGCAACCATTTCGTCGGCGTTAAAATGGAGGTTGAGGATCACACCACAACCACACCCATCATCTCCGTGTCGAACAGCACCAGCACTGACGGATCCGGTAATTTCAACTGGGGTTCCGGCAGTTTCGTCATCGCAACTGGCGAGGTCTATCGTTACTATTACGAAACGCCCGAGGGCATCAGGCAGGGCACGGTTCCGGCCAACGACACCGTCATCAAGTACACCGATGAACCCCCGGTACTCCGCCACATCTACTTCATCGCAAGAGAGGTGAAAACCTGGCTCCCGAACATAGTTCACGTAGGCGAGGATATCGTCACTTCCTACTACGAACTCCTCATCCCCGAAGGTTCCGTCGTGAACCAGTTCAATCTAAACTAAACCCCGAGTCTCTCGGGGTTTTTCATTTTCTAGTCGCAATCGTAGAAATATTTAACTGTATAGTCCGTTCTTCCATACGGCTCGACCGGATAAATCGTCGCGCTTGTCGTATTCTTATCGCAGTTAAAATCATCCTTCTCGAAATACCCGCGATAGCTCGAATATTTCCCGTTCTGATAGAGCAAAAGCTGTCTTAAAAGCCCTGGGTGGCATCCATTCTTCCCAGCCTTTGCTAACTGCTCGTCAACCTTATCGGCCTCAACGCTCTCTGTAAATTTATCATAATAATAGTCCTCATAATACGTCTTCACGAGCTCCACGAACTTCCGCTTAGCGACCGCCTCGGAATTATAATAGAGCGCCACAAACAGCGAAATCGACACCATCACCACCGACACCATCACTCCAATCGTCACCACTCGTCGCGCGAGTACATCGTCATTTCTACTTCGCTGATCCGCCTTCATCTTTTTGGCGGATTTTTTATTCCTACCCCTGTTAAAAGCCTTATTGAAGCGTGCTCGAAAGTTCCGAAAAAATTGCTGAATATTCATACTTGTGATTTTAGCATAACCGCTATAAATTCACAAACTTTTATGATAGACTGAAAGTATGAGCAAATTATTTAAACGCACCAAAATCTTGGCAACCATCGGTCCTGCTGTCATGTCCGAAGAGGCCGTCACCGAGCTTATCATGGCCGGCGTGAATGGCTGCCGTCTGAACTTCTCTCACGGAACTTATACTGAACGCGACGAACAAATCTCCTGGATTCGCAACGCCGCCGCTAAAAAAGGTCGCTCTGTCGCCATCGTTCAAGACCTCCAGGGTCCAAAAATCCGCCTTGGCGAACTGAAAAACAATCACCTCGACGTCAAAGCCGGTGACGAACTCGTCCTCGACTTCGCCTGCGAGACACACGACGGAGGGAAAACTCTCCCCGTCCAATACAACCTCGCCGAAAAGGTCAAAGTCGGCGAGCCGCTCTTCATGTTTGACGGCAAGGTCAAATCGACCGTCATGGAAATTCCTTCCGCTACCGCCATTAAGGTCAAAATCGAAAACGACGGCTATATCATGAGTAAAAAAGGCCTCAACCTCCCTGATACCGACTTCGGAGGCGACATCATCACCGACAAGGACATGGCCGACATCGAATTTGGCGCCGCCCGCGACTTCGATTACGTCGCTCTCTCCTTTGTCCAGTCTTCCGCTGATATCGACAAGCTCCGCCAAATCTTGCTTAGCCACGGCTCTTCCGCCCAAATCATCGCTAAAATCGAGACCAAAAAGGCCATCGAATCTGATGAAACTCTCGAGGCTATCGTCGAAGCGTCCGACGGCATTATGGTCGCTCGTGGCGACATGGCTGTCGAAGCCGGCGCCGAAGTCGTCCCGATTGTCCAGAGAAAGCTCATCTCCCTCTGTCGCAAGCATTCTAAACTTTGTATCGTCGCCACCCAGATGATGGGTAGCATGGTTGAGAACCCCGAGCCGACTCGTGCCGAGGTTTCCGACGTCGCCAACGCCGTTATCCAAGGCGCCGATGCCGTCATGCTCTCTGACGAAACCGCCAACGGGAAATATCCTCTCGAGGCCGTCAAAGCGATGAAGAAAGTCATCCTCTACACCCAGAACCACACGAAAATCGCCCCCGCCGAGGAAGAAACCGAAACCGACGAAAAGATTTATGATGCCATCTCTTCCGCCGTCGCTCGCCTCGCCGAGAAAATCGAAGCTGACGTCATCGTCTGCCAGACCCACTCTGGCGCCACCGCCGCCAGCCTCGCCGCCGAACGCCCAAATGTCCCAATTATCTCTGTAACTTCGAACGCCCGCGTCGCGTCCCAGCTCGCCTTGACCTATGCCAACGCCTCTTTCGTCCGCCCCTATTCCGACGACTACGGCATCGACCTCGCCCGCGAGCTCAAGAATTCCGGCTATCTGAAGCCTGAGGATGGTAAATCCACCCTCCTTGCCGTCGTCATCTCTGGCGCCCACGGCATCGACCATGGTACTGACACTATCAAGATTCGTTATATCTAATAAAGGAGCAATATGGAAAACAAACTGACCGTAAAAGACGCAAAAGTCCGCGACCAGATCGTCCTCGTCCGCACCGACTACAATGTCCCGCTAAAAGATGGCGAAGTTGAAAGCGACTTCCGCATTCGCGCTAGCCTTCCAACCATCAACTACCTCATCGAAAAAGGTGCCAAAAAAGTCATTCTCATCTCCCATCTTGGCCGCCCAGAAGGGAAGAAGGTTAAAGAACTCTCCCTAAAACCTGTCGCCATGAAACTCGCCGAACTCCTTCCGGGCGTCACCGTCGATTTTGTCGATGACGTTTCCGGCCCCGACGTCGAAGACGCCGTTAAAAACCTCAAAAAAGGTGGCGTCCTGCTCCTCGAAAACCTCCGCTTCTATCCCGGAGAAGAAGCCAACAACGAATCTTTCATTAACGAAATCATCGACACCACCGGCGCCACGGTTTTTGTCCAAGATGGTTTCGCCGTCATTCACCGCGCCCACGCTTCCACTTCCGCCGTCGCTAAAAACTTGCCTGTCTACGCTGGTCTCTTGCTCGAAAAAGAAATTTCTTCTCTCGAAACCGTCATGAACAACCCCAAGAAACCCCTGATGCTCATGCTTGGCGGTTCCAAAGTCGACGATAAGGCTCCCCTCATCGAAGCCTTTAAAACCAAGGCCGACAAGATTTGCATTGGCGGCAAAATTGCTGCCGACGGCGCCGTAAAGCCCGCCGACAACATCTACGTTGCTGAAGATTTCGACGAAGACGGAGAAGGGAACAAGCTCGATTGCGGTCCCGTCTCAACTGCCAAATTTGTCGAAACCGCCAAGGCTTCGAAGACTGTTATTTGGAACGGTCTTCTCGGCAAAGCCGAAGATGTTGCCTTCGCCACCAGTTCCACCATCTTCCTTAAAACTCTCGGCGAATCTCCCGAAATCGAATCTATCATTCTCGGTGGCGACACCACTGCCTTCGCTGAAGAACTTATGAAGGAAGATGACGCTCTCCACTTCTCGCTTCTCTCGACCGGCGGCGGCGCCGCTCTCGAATTCCTTTCTGGCAACAACTTACCTGGCCTTGAAGCCATTGAGGAGAAATAATGGCGGTCAAGGGCTTAAATCGTATCGCTAGCTCGCCCGCTGTTCTCCCGCCGGCTCCGTCAGAAACTACTCGCGCCCCCGAGCGTATCGAGGTTATCCCTTCGCGCGAATACTCTCAACGCATCGGCCAGACCACTCTCGGCCTAGAATCCGTCAAAAATTATCTCAAAAGTCTCGACAAATTTAACGACTCTTTCGACGATCTAAACGCCACTGCCGCCCGCAAGGCTAGCGAATTCAAAAACAGCTTCTAGCCTCTCTATTTTCCTCTTTATTTATTTTCGTTTTTGTGCTATGATAGTCCTTGAACTTTTATTTTTTAACGTCTATAAAATTAATTAATCAAGGAAGTATATGGCTCAAGAAGTCAAAGACCTATCAATGTTCCGCAACATCGGTATCATCGCACACATCGATGCCGGAAAAACCACGACCAGTGAGGCTATTCTTTACCGCACCGGCCTTAAACACAAAATCGACCTCGTGAAAGGCGACACCGGCGGTGCTACCACCGACTGGATGGAACAGGAAAAAGAGCGCGGTATTACGATTACCTCCGCTGCTGTTACCGCCTACTGGAAAGGTCATAAAATCAACATCATCGATACCCCAGGCCACATCGATTTCACCGCTGAAGTCGAACGCTCTCTCCGCGTTCTCGATGGCGCCGTCGTCGTTTTCGACGGTAAGATGGGCGTCGAAGCTCAGTCCGAAACCGTTTGGCGCCAAGCAACCAAATACGGTGTTCCTCGCATCTGCTTCGTCAACAAAATCAACCAAATCGGTGGTGACTTCTACAAATCCCTCGATTCTATCCACAAACGCCTTTCTAAGAACGCCGTTGCGATTCATCTCCCAATCGGCTTCGAAAAAGACATCTGTGGCGTTGTCGATCTCGTTGATATGAAAGCTTACACCTACAAAGATTACGCTGACCACGAGCTCACCGTTGGCGAAATTCCTGCCGACATGCTCGAAAAAGCCAAGAACGCTCGTGCTGTTCTCGTCGAGGAAGCTGTTTCTGCCGATGAAAAACTCATGGAGAAATTCTTCGAAGGTGGCGAAGAAGCTATCACGACCGACGAACTTAAAGCAGCTCTCCGTCGCCGTGTCCTTGAAGGCGACTTCTATCTCGTCACTGGCGGCGATGGCCGTGGCGTTATCGTTGAAAAAGTTCTCGACCTCGTTGCCGATTATCTTCCTTCTCCTCTTGATCGTGACCAAGGCCAAACCGTCGGTCACAATCCAAAATCTGGCGATGAAGAAGTTCGCAAAGCTGCGGACTCTGAGCCGCTTTGCGCTCTCGCCTTCAAGATTGCTACCGATCCTTTCGTCGGTAAACTCATCTTTATTCGCGTTTACTCCGGCAAGCTTGAAACCGGTTCCTTTATCTTGAACGCTTCCACCGGCAACAAAGAGCGCGTCGGTCGTATCGTTCGTATGTTCGCTGACAAACGTGAAGAAATTACTTCCGTCGGCGCTGGCGATATCGCCGCTGTCGTTGGTCTTAAAGACTGTACGACTGGCACCACAATCTGTGATCCAGCTCATCCAATCCGCCTAGAATCCATCGAATTCCCAGATCCTCCTGTCTCTATCGCTGTCGAGCCAAAGACCAAAGCTGACCAAGAAAAAATGGGTATCGGCCTCTCCAAACTCGCCGAAGAAGACCCAACCTTCCGCGTTCACACCGACGACGAAACTGGCCAAACCATCATTTCCGGTATGGGCGAGCTTCATCTCGAGATTATTATCGACCGCTTGAAACGCGAACATGGCGTCGAAGCTAATACTGGCGCTCCACAAGTTGCTTACCGCGAAACCATTCGTGGCACTGCTGAAGCCCAAGGTAAACACATCAAACAGTCTGGTGGTCGTGGTCAATACGGTGACGTTTGGGTCAAGTTTGAGCCGAACGAACCTGGCAAAGGCTTCGAATTCATCGACCAGATTAAAGGTGGCGTCGTTCCTCAAGAATATCGCAAACCTGTCCAACAGGGTATCGAAGAAACCCTCAACGGCGGTGTTATCGCTGGCTACCCAGTTGTCGATGTTAAAGCTACCCTCTACGATGGTTCTTACCACGATGTCGACTCCTCTGAGCTCGCCTTCAAACTCGCTGGCTCCCTCGCTACTCGCGAAGGTATCAAAAAAGCTAGCCCGGTTCTTCTTGAACCTGTCATGAAGATGGAAATCACCACTCCTGAAGACTTCATGGGTGACGTCATCGGCGACATCAACTCTCGCCGTGGCCGCATCGACGAAATGGAAGATCTCCCTGGCGGCACCAAGGTCATTCGCGCCTTCTGTCCGCTTGCTAACCTCTTTGGTTACACTTCTGACCTTCGCTCGATGAGCCAAGGCCGCGCCGCTTCCACGATGGAGCTCTTCGCTTACGAGGAAGTTCCACCCAACGTTGCTGCCGAGATTATTGAAAAGCGCAATTCGAAGTAAAGTCTCTTAGGAAAACTTGTTTTCCTAAGGATTTTACGAGAATAAGCTTTCGTCTACAGGACCAAAGCGCAACAGCAAATAGTCCAACAAAATCTCCTCGCCTAACCCGGGGAGATTTTTTCATAATTCTAGGCGAATACATGTTCGGTTCTTTGTCCGCTATAGGCCCAGGCGAACCAACACCACATTGACTAATTATCCTGTTTATGCTATAATATAAAGATAAGACTTTATATCTAGCACATTAAAATCGAAGATAAGGGGGGAGTTAAATGAGAGGAGAAACTGTTTGGGGCTTCTGGCAATGTAACCGTTGCGGAAGAGAGAATTCCGGTAAAGACACTCACTGCTATTCCTGCGGTCATCCACGCGATAAGAACATTAGATGTTATCCGGAGTCCCGCGGTGACGGCAAACCCGGCCCAGTGGTCGGAAGCGACTATGTTTACAAAGGCCCTGATTGGCACTGTCCAAACTGCGATGCTATGAATCCCGCCTCTAGAGTTACCTGCAAAAACTGCGGGCACACAAGAGAGAAGGGCGACAAAGATTATTTCGATCTCCATCCGGAGCGTAAAAGCGTCGTTCTTCGCAGCGAAGATTTTCGCGAGGACAGAGACGAAGAACCTTCCCCGCATGAAGAGCCTTCTTCAGACGAGGAACACCACACAAGGGACAGCGATGTTAGCTACATAGCTAGACGCGCCGTCTCGAGTTTTATGGGTGGAGGTTCTCGCCATTCTGGCCCCAGACTCTCTTTAAACGTGAGAGCCGTCCTGAAAGCCTTCGGCATCGTAGCCGCTGTCGTTCTCGCCGTCATTCTGGCAATTGTCATCTTTGCGCCCAAAGACCGCGATCTGACCGTTCTGTCGAAATCATGGGCCAGAACCGTCCGCGTCGAAGAGTATCGCACCGTCAGCGAAACTGACTGGTACGTGCCGGCCGGCGGAAGAGTTACTCGTACCTACGAAGACATCCATCATTACGATCGTGTCATCGACCACTACGAAACGGTTACGAAAACCCGCACCGTATCTGTTGGTGGTCATTACGAGTTCTCCGGCTACATCGACAATGGAGATGGTTCATTTACCAAAGACTACAACTGGGTAACAGATTACGACACCGAAACCTACACCGAACAAGAACCTGTCTACAAAAGCGTGCCCGTCTACCGAACGAAATATGTCTACGATATAGAAAGATGGGTCTTCGACCACAACGAGGTTACCAGAGGTGGCAACACCGAACCCTATTATGCCGAAGTCATTCTTAAGGATGAACAACGCATCGGCGGTCGTTGGGAAGAGTGTTATATCGTCGCCTCTTATATGTCTGGCGACGAAGAGAAAAAGGACACCTACACGATCAGCCGTGGGGAATGGAACATCCTCGAAATCGGCCAAATCATTCACGGTCGCGTCCACTTCGGCAACCGCGTAGAACTCATCTTCGATGACCAATAATTAGCCCGCTTTATGCGGGCTTTTTTATGCCATGACACTTGACTTTTTAAAGCGTTTGTGCTATAATAAGGTCATATTCGTTATTGTCTCTTGGGAGGGAAGACAAAAAGCGAAGAACATTGAAAATATGGGAGGAATTTATAATGGCTCTTACTGGTTATATTTTTCATGGAACTGACGACACTGCAGCGTTCAACGATGAAATGGAAAGAATGCTTGACCGCGTAAGCGCGGAACGTGAGCACATACCAATGATGTTGGACGAAACCGTGATCGACAGGGCCCGGAAGGATGCAGAACGCATCGTTAACGGCTGTCGCTCCACTAGCGAAGTCACCAGACCTTACAGGAACATCCTTAAATCTTGCGACACAGATCCTGATTCCAGCTTCTTCCGCAAAGGAGAAGAGTACTGGAAAACCTACCAGAAATATGTAGAAGGATTCGTTCGCGCGTTAAACAGCACTCGGAAACTCGCTTTCCCTGAGTGGTGCAACTGACCGACCGCAGACAAATAAGGAGATGATTATATGGAGAGAAATGCTGGGAAAAGCTGGGTTTCGCCCCAGGCGAGTGAACGACTGACTAGAAAGTTTATCTACAGCTGGACCACCTCTGTTGACAACCAGACCGGCAATATCCGCGTCCGTCTCGTTGAGACGGATATAGCCAACTCCACTAAGGCCAAATCGGCCGAGTGCGAACACACCTGGCTGTTTCTCGGATCGGCGATTATCGCCTATCTGAAACGGCATCCTCGGAACGTGTACGATCAGCCCTATCGGGAGAACGAGCTTCGTCAGACTATTGACGAAGTCATTCGTCCCCTCGAGCAGAATGGTCCCATGGTTATCCAGAAAGACCGGTATAAGCCCGAAACCGTCATCAGTGTCCTCGACAACGTCGAACTGAAGACTCTCGAGTTCCATACCTCTGCTGAACAGGTATCCACTATCAGCAACAATGGTATCGGCGCTGATGTCCACAGTATCATCGATACTGTCACCGTCACAATCGATGACGATATCAGTCCGGTTTACCGGGACCAGATCAGACTTGCTGCCTGGTACCAGGCGCTGATTGCCGCCTTCAAGAACTGCCGCTACGACGATTTCTACGGAAGTGGCGACAACAATATTCTGGAGATGCTGCGCAAACAGCCGCGTTTTCTGGACGTCCCCAACTCCGGCGTAGAAGCTGACGCCGTTTAACCCCTCCCAGGCCCCGCTTACCAAAGCGGGGCTTTTTCATGCTATAATTTATTAGTAAAGGAGTTTTTATGGCAGAATCATCAACATCAAAAGATAAACAACCGGAGGTAAAATCCCCGACCAAAAAGAAGTCAAAAAAAGGCCTTCTCTTTATTCTCCTCGGCGTCGCTGTCCTCATAGCCGCCGTCGCCGGCTACTTCCTCTTAAGGCCAAAAACCTCGCCTAGCGACCCGAAAGCCAAAATCAGCTACTCTAAATCCTTCTTCATCTACGATAGCGGCAAATACACCCTCTGGAACGCCGATGGTAAACGCCTCACAGACGACGATTACGATTATAAATCCGACTTTGTCGCTGGCTACGCCTATGTCGAAAAAGACAACCAATCTGCCATCATTCGCGAAGACGGCAGTGTCACCGTTCCGTTCGGCAAATATGGCAACATCCAAGCTCGCGGCGGCCTCTTCCTCGCCCAAGACGGCAACACTAAGGAATACCACGTCCTCACTGGCTCCGGAAAAGACCTGATGGTCGGCCAAGGCCTAAGCCTCACTTCCTCTGGTTCAAATAGCGGCTTTGCACTCGTCAAATCCGAAGGCGCCTACGACCTCTTTACTTATTCTGGCCAGCATCTCGGCACCTTCCAGAAAACCGAAGACGAAGACGAGCCAAAACTCGCCGCCAATTCCGATTTTGGCGCTTTCTACTATAACAATTTCAACCTCATCTTTGATTCTCGTGACGGTCACATCCTCGCTTCCTTCGAAGACTCACGCTATGAGTTCGAAGGCGTCAGCGATGATCGCGCCCAAGTCCTTCTCCAAAACGAAGAAGACGAGACTAAGTACAAACTCCTCGCCGGCGGCCGCGTCTACGACCTGAACGAATGTAAATACTACGCCT
>JAEEGL013132012.1_pt1 | contig 14084 bp, 17 predicted proteins | sample 9134231 | NCBI WGS metagenome assembly JAEEGL01 (sample SAMN16246548, study PRJNA631951) | gut metagenome | biome: gut microbiome; feature: rumen; material: fiber-attached | host: Bos | place: Iran: Karaj | collected 2018-10 | reverse complement strand
CTTGAAAGCAGAGCCGGGTCAAGGTTTTCAACCACGTTTGTTGCAGCAAGGATTATTGCTTTTGGCTGATGAGATTTGCAGTGATCGAGTTCCTGCATAAGAGCGATAGTTATGCTCTTTAATGTGTCATTGGTCGAAGCAGTTCTTTTCGTGGCTATTGCATCGATCTCATCTATCATAAAGATACAGTCCTGAGCTGTCATGTATCTAAATACCTTACTTAAGTTCCTCTCTGTATTTCCAAAACCTCCGTCCATGAGGCTTGAGAAGTTCACATATGCAAAGTCTTTATCAAGGGTATGTGCTACAAACCGGGAAAATGTTGTTTTACCAGTTCCAGTCGGGCCATAAAGGAGCGTCGTGTTTACATACTGCACACCATATTCTGCAAGCTCTTTGCACAGCTCGCCGTTTCTTTCAATGTCGTTTATGATATCAATCTGAGTCTGTGTGACAAAGTATTTGTCTACGTCAAAATCATCACAGTTTTCTAGCTCAACGAATTTTGCAATCTCAGGATCAAGTTTTATTCGTGCTTTTCCCATTGTTTTATCCTCGTGTCTTTTATGGCGTCAAATAAAATGTGTTATCACCCGCTTTTCCAAAAGATGTTACAGTCCTGTTGGATGGATTAGAGGGAGAACGCTGCATAGCGACCTCTATCGGGAGCTGATACTTCTCACCTACCTTATACTCAGAAGTCTTATCCTCTGAGCTGTAGATAGTGAATACAAGCTCGCCTCTTACAAAGGTGTAAAAGTCGTTATAAACCAGGGAATCATCAGTATAAAACTTGGATTCCATCTGCACCTGATTCTCAATAAAATACTCAGAAAGGTCCTCTATATAGTCATAGAGGTACATTGTCTTCTCGTTCTCAGCACCAAAATCTCTTGTGATATAGGTCTCATAATCACCATTTTGCATTACATCTGAGACAAATCCCATTTGATCAGCAGCAATATCCCGAAAGTCCACGTTAAAAAGGGTTTCTATAAAAGCCGTGGCATCAGACTCATACTCATCAAGGGTGTCGTAGTGCTCTTTTGAGAACTGCTTGTTTGTGATATAGGAATCTGTCTTCTTAAAGGGAATCTCATAAAGCTCAGAGTACTGAGACAGATGTCCTTTATAATTTGTTTCTGCTATGTAGTTTGCTTTGCCAGAATCGCCGCTTTCCTTTGTGGCTACAAATGATTCGCTTATCTCGTCAGATCCCTTTGTGCCTTTATCAGGTCTTCCGATAGTAAGATAGACTCCGGTAACTGCAGAGACTGCCACTATCACCGCACACAACGGTATGATAGTGGAGAGTCTTCTTGTATTAAATTTAGATAGCTTTCTTCGTCTCATTTTCCTTGTCTTTTTCCCTATCTAATCTGCTTATTTTCTGCAGCCTTCTTTTCTCGACCAGGATGAAATTTCCCTTGGCCTGAAGGTCGGTAATCTGTCTTGTCACATATCCCTCATTCTTATCATCTACAAGTATTGATGGGAGAATAAATGGATCAAACTTCCAAAAGTACTCTTTTTTCTCATACATAGGGATGTTGTCTCGTAAATATCCGCTGATGGTTGACTGATTGGCAATATCAAAGAAATCAGCGACCTGCTTTTGAGTCATGTGATGATATTTCATGTTGATCTCAAGTGTAAAGGATGTGTAAAAGAAAAAATCATCCGGGATCGGAAAGTCATTAAGGCTATTCCATAGTAGATAAACATACTTACTTGGCAGTTCATCTTTTAGTTCATACTGTGAATAAAAAAGCTCAGTGATACCTATAATATCTGCAAATGCAGCCTTTGTAAGTCCATACTTCTTTCGAATTTCTTTTAATGCAATTTCCATGTTGTCTATTACTCGCCTTCCGTCAGTTCTATAAGGTCATCAACGGCTTTTTCCAGGCTGGACTGCTTGGAAGCGCTGATGGTTGATTTGCCCTCCTCGCGATTTAAGGTTTGCTCTTCTGGCTCCTGAACCTCAATCTTAACAGTCTGCTCTTTTTGTTCTGGTGCAGAGTATTCAACAGTTTGTTCCATGGCTTTTGTTTCAGATGCCTTACTCATACCATTAGGAGCAAAGATGAATCCAGCGCAAAAAAGGGCTCCTGTGACAAAGACAGTTGCCAGCGTAATGCCTATAACTTTAGACGGGTTTCTTAAAAATGCTCTTCTCATAGAAATAAGTATAATATAACTAAATATATATTTCAATATAATATACCTAAAATTAGGGCTATATGAACAAAAAAAGAGGCCCGAGGGCCTCAATAGTGTTTGTCGTTATTCTTAATGATCATTCAGCCAGCATGCTTTTATTGAAAATGCAGCAAAGACAATTGCAATGATATCTGACCCAATAGCCTGGAAATATTCCAAGAGCCGGTTTTTCACAGCTAAATCTGGCTTCCAGAAAACAGCAGATTTATAGAGTACTATAAAACCTAGCGCCACAGTGCATAGCACATATATGAATGCTTCTACACGGAAAGGCCGCTTTTGCTTTGAAGCTTTTTTTTCTGTTTCATCTAAAGAAACGGAAGGACGATTCATAATTTCAGATAGAACTTCTTCTTTGATCTCTACCTTGCTTAGCTGAGATAACAATTCCTCAGAAAAACTTTTCAGGTTTCCAATATCTATATTTAAAACCTTCTTTTCCCGAAAGTATCTATCCAATAGATTCCAGGCTCTGTTAAGGCGTCCTTCTTGTGAAGTAGAGAACATCTGCCAGTTATGGATATTTGTAACCATTTTTTCGGCTGTTCTTGAAAGAACAAAGAGATGATCATACTGTTCATTGAACCCACACTCCATGGATCCTATGTAATCAAGAACATTTACAATGTCGCCTTTTGTCATACTATCATAGAGGCTGTATTTCCCCATTGGGAATAAGGCTGCTCTGATTACAAATACAAACAGTAAAATGTATGCTAAAACACCTATAACTGCAGTGATACCAGATAAGTCCACACTATATATGAAGCTTATATTTAGCTGTGGAAAAATGGAAAGTATTGAGTTTGTAATTGCACATATTACAACAATAGCTAAGCAAAAGATTAAGCCATTTGCGATTCCCCATTTCTTCCTGTAATATTCATTGAGTGTTTTGCCTATTTCTTCTTTAGTCATATATCCCCATCCCCCTTATTCTGCTGCTCCTTGGGCCCAACAAGTCAATGATAGCAGTAACGGCGCGGTATTTCAATTACTCAGCCTCTAAAACAACGGGATTTACCATAAAAAAAGCGATTACCACAAAGGATAATCGCTGATTTTGCTTTATGACAATAATTACTGCTCGTCATCCATGTTGAAAAACTCATCATCCGGTTCTTCTTCAAGAATTGAAGACATAGCGAACACGAAGTATAAGTCTGCAATACATAAGGTGAACATCGCGGTTTCAAAACTTAAAATTCCCAGATCTACGATCCAGAGCGCAAACAATAAGGAGAGAATGATCCAAGTGCCCATGATCATCCCATCAGTGACGTTCTCGATCAAATGGTACTTTGCCGGCTGGGTCTTCTTAATCCTAAGCAGTGTGTTTGCTAGCTTTCTAACAGTTTTGTTTCTTGCCAAAGTTTTCATCATGATTTTGCCTTTCGTTAAGTTGATTTAAGGTTGAAGGTTGCTTATCCTGAGCTGTTACATAAGCACAACATCAGGCGTAAGATTATTGGTTGCAGGAATGTTTCCATAAGCACGAAGGATCTTGCTTATCATCTCCGTCTGCTCTGCAAATGCTTCTGTAAGGACGCTGATCTTGGCACTAAGCTGACGATTCTCATCAGCAGCTGCCTCACAAGCTTCGATGAGTTTGTTCATTTTAAGAGCGATCTCCTCTACATTTTCTGCAAACTGCAAATCTTCTTTGGTTTCTAGTAACATTGTTTTTCCTCCTTTTTATTGAGTTGCTTTACGGGTTTTATGTTTTTGCGTACAAAAAAGAACAGACTTACCTTGTAAGCTGCTCTCTTCCACATGATAGTATGTAGCTGCTCCATGACCGTTTCCGGGCATAAAAAAATGGCCAAACGTATAAACGCATGACCACTACAAACAATAATAAATAACTATCAAAATACTCAAAAACAATATTATAATAACTCTAATATATCTAAATGTAAAGAAGCTAGTTATCCTTTGCCTTTAACGTATTGTAGAAGGCTGTATCTCGTTTTAACATATCGGCTGTAAAGTCCTCCATCATATCAAGGCTTTTATCCAAAAGGGCCTTGTCATAACGAAGCCTGGTCTCCATCTTGTTAAGGGCGATAAGATCATCAAGAAACAGCTGGGTTCTGACTTTATCGATCATTTTTCCCGTTTCCTTATCGCGTATTACATGGGTGAATTTTATCAGCCTCTTCCATCTGCCATCTTCTGTTAGTTTGATTGCAGTTACGATCAAATTAAATTCATCAAAACTCATCTCCTGGCAGAGCTTTTCCTTGTTGTAAGCAGGGCTAATCATCCAGCTTCACCATCCTTTGCATCGCCTTCTTTTTCAGATTCAGGAACTTCTTTAGCAGTCTCTTGTTCACCGTGAACATCTTCTTCATTGAAAATGTGGTAATATGCCGCGCTTACTTCGTCACCTGTAAGCGATGTACGCTCTCCGCACTCAAGGCAGTATTCATAGCAGCCATTTGGTACTGGATAGTACACATAGAGGTTTCTGATCCAGTCGCCATCTTCTATCGCTTTGTTATCCATTTCATATGTCCTTGCCTCATAACGGATTCCGCGGTATCTGAGAGCTTCAGCATCCACACCCTTTAACTTGACATTCACATAGTCCTCGTTTTTGCAATTCTTATAATTGAGGTCATACTCAAGCACTTCCCATGACTGTCCATCCGGAGCTTTAAAGTAGTCGTAGACCCCTGATGTATCACAATACTCCTGAATGAGCTTTTCTGCCTCTTCTCCCCTGTACACGTTCACCGGATGAATGATAGGCTCTTCATAAGAGATTATGTAATCGTTGAATGCTGATAGGATTCCGTTATCTCCAAGTGAAAGCATATTGTAAGGGCTGGAGGTATACGCTGTTTCTTCGTTCTTATCTACGATATTCTTCTGGTTTGAAAGGTTAAGAGAGTTCTCGTCGTACTCAAAGATCTCTTCCTCGGTATTAACAGCCTGCTTTGAGCCATCACCCGTTAAAGAAACAGCATAAACATCGGTAACGAGATCTCCTGCATTATTTGAAAATACAAAGGACTTTATGATTCCATCAATACCAGACTGGGACGCACTTGGAAGCTTATCAAACCTCTCTCCCGGCACACCTACAAAGATGGACCACTCCTCTCCGTCCCTATTTATGTTTGCCAACTCTCCAACGAAATCACCATAGGTGGTTGAGTTGATTGAAACACCTGCGCAGGCTTTAGTTATTGTCATTCCGTTTTCTGTATCAGAGTCAAACTTCTTTGTTCCCTGCGTAAACCAAATATTCATAAGGCTGGTGTTAAGCAGCGCGTACTCCTTATCATTTGATTCAGCGATCCAGAAATCTGTTCCTTTCTGAGCTGCAACAATGAGCTTTTCCATGTTGAAAAGAAGATACTTGTCAGTTCCGTTTTTATAGGAATAATACTGGTTCTTCTGAAAACTGATATTGTCAGATATCTGTGTAATAGCAGTTGCCTTGTCAACGAACTTTGTATTCACATAAAATGAAACACCAGGTACGCTTGTTATCTCGGTAAGACCGGGATGCTCCTGTTTGGTGAGGTTTTCTGCTGATGTCTGCTGGTTAGCCTTTACAAAGACAGAACCTACAACCAGAGCGATTGTTGCCACTATTACGACCAAAATAAGCATTCTTGATTTCATCTTGTTTACCTCGACAAATATAATATATAAGTATATTATAACGTAATATAATGGTAGTCAACAACCAAAAAGACCCTGGAACAAATGTCCAAGGCCTTTAGTTGCTCTAATTGTTATACAGGTATTTTACACTCGTGTTCTACAAGATCAAGAAATGCGATGCTTACCTTGCCATAGAAATCCTCTTCTATTGGGCCAAGTCTGCTATACTTGTTGGCTGATTTCTCGATAGCCGAGATCAGGTTTGTCCAATCTTCATCTGTCATGTCTTCACCTTTTTTATTAGCGATTTCCATGTTTGCAATCTTCCAGATGTCCTGTACCACATTGTAGACAAGTTTCCTTCGTTCCAATTGTTTTTCCTCCTTTTACTTTGCCAGATTTAAGGGTGCTTTTTAGGTATAAAAAAACCACGGCTCAAAGTCCGTGGATTATTAAAGCCCAGATAAACAGATAAACTAATTTATAACAAAATTAGTATAGCATTACTTTTTATATGCGTAAAGACATGCGTTGAGTGTGAAATAACATCATGATATACTTAAAAAATCTGTTTGAAACTAAGGTTATCTGGAGCAAAAAATGTACACACTATATGAAAATATTGCACGGCTAAGACGAGAAAAACATATGACTCAGGCAGAAATCGCCAAGAAAGTAGGCTATTCTGGTAATGTCATGATTGCTAACATAGAGCACGGAAAGGTTGATCTGCCGTATTCCAAGATACAGAAGTTTGCTGAGGCACTTGATGTTTCTGTGCCGGAGCTGTTAGGATTGTGCTCAAAGGAACTGTCAGATAAGTACAACTCTCTTTCTCATGAGGGAAAAGAATATATTGACGAGATCATTATGTATCTAGAACAGAAGAACTCAAACTAATGAGAATTCTCGAATAATAACTCCGTATGGCTTAAAGGATCCATATCATGTGGATTGCTTCGAAGCACTTGTACAACTATATCCAATACAACGAGAGCCCTTTTATCTACCATTTTCCCTTGTTTATTAATCTTTATAGTATCATCATATCCATTGGGATCATGTATTGGGTCATTCATATAAACCCAATAATCGGCTTCTCCTACGATATTTCCATACCTCAATTATTTATAAACTTCATCAATTTCTTTATTAAGAGCTTCTATACGCTTATTTAGTTCTTCAATAGTTGACAGACAATCTCTAATAATAGCTTTTAGCTCCTCTTGACGCTTATGAACTGCCTCCTCATCTGCAAGAAACTCCTTGGCAGTATAAGGGAACTGACTCTTAATATACTCTATTTGCGATAAAATGCTATTCATCTGTTCTGTGAGTTTCTGCAAAAGATCCTTTAATGCAGCAATTCCCTCCGGAGTGTCTTCATACTTCTCTGAAACATCTGTATCATCTAGCATTGCAGCTATCTCACGAAGTCTCTCCAAATCACCATTAGCATGTGCCTGCACCGCATCATTAAATAGTTGTTTCTCTGCCTCAGTTATATCGGGATTCATGTCCGGATGAAGCCTTTTAACAATCATTCTAAACAAACGTTTCAATTCTTCTGAAGGGGTCTCATGTTTTTTCTTGTCTGATAAATTCTCACTCTCTCCTTCTCTGGATGTCCCATTGTCTTTAGACTCAGCTTCTGTTTTATTCTCCTCGCTTTCATCCTGTGTATTAATATGAGAAGCTTCTGATTCCATTTCCTGCTCAGCTTTTTTCTCATTTTCTTCGTCTTGAGCAGCACGGCGATTTGCATATTCCTGATCTTGCTTAATTTCTTCTGCTTTTTTGTTTAATTCATCATATGCTTCCTCAAACTGCTCATTAGCTTGTTCTTCAGCTTCCTCATAAGTTACAGTTTCATCTCGGTTTAGTGCAGCCTGAAGTATAAGTATTATTGTACGTAATCTTTCAATTTCAAGATTATATGCCATAATCTGATATTCCAGGTTTCCTACTTTGCTGTCATAATCCGCTTGTATTTCACGACAGATATGCAGCTCCAGATCATCTTTTTCTGCAGCAAGAGCAGCAATAGTATTTTTAAGCTCTCTGATTTTTTCAATCAGTCTCTCATATTCACTTTTTGATGGAACAATGCTGTTTTCTGTACTTTCCATACATCAGCCACCTCATATCTTCACAAAATCACATAAATCCAAAAGTCTAATGAAGCAAAAATAGGCTTACCTTCATCATGTATACTGCGAACTACTCCATATGCAAGTTTTCCTTGATCCATAAGGTTTGGAACAAATTCACAATTATGATGGAATAAATATCCCAGTGAAACACCGTCCATTGTCCATATTTGAACAGCATATTTATCGTTTTCCTTTTCTGGTTCTCTCACAAACTTCAGCTTATCACCAGGTTTAATCTTTGACAGTCTCTCAGAGATATCCTCCATCTTTTTTATTCCGTCTGCAAAGCCAAGATCCAAACGATTCCCCACATTCTTATTCTCATTCGTTGCTGAATCCGCAGAAGAAATCAGTGTGTGCCCCGTCTGATTTAGCATAAAAAGATCAAGTACTACAGCATTTTTTCTATCAATAGGATTATCTATTTTAACACTTTTAACACATGCCATTAATTTATAGCCTTGTTTAATCAATTCTATAGCTACTGTGCTTTCCCTTGGTTGCATAAATCCAAGACAAGCTCCTGTCTCCGTATCAACCCTTAATGAATCGTTATCTAGCATCCTATGTTCTCCAGTTTGATCATCAATTGCATCAATCTTTTCGGTTTTATATACAAGATTTATTGCATCTCCAGGTAATAGCGAACTAACAAGATACTTGAACTTCCTTACATCTCTTAGTCCAAATATTCTTGCCTCACCCAAGTGCAATTCTTCAGTAGTTATTGCTGTTTTTCCTTCTTCCTCATTAATCCATTCTTTAAATGCCTTTTCTGATGCATCTTCTTCATCAAGTCCATACCCTGCAGACATAGATACATACGAATAGTAATCCATATATATATCTATGACCGGTAACTCGGACATTATCTGTGTACCCTTGTTAGAAACGCCATATTTCACATTTTCTCTAACGATTCCATAGACTCTTATTCCTGCGTCTAGCAGTTTTGCAATAATCTGACTTATGTTTCTATCTACATATCCTAATACTTTTTTTCCAGAAGAAAGAATCTGAATATCATTTTCATCCCTCCTATGATCATCAGGCTTATGTACAAATCTTACCTCTTCTCCTATAGTTAGCTCTGACAAAGACTGTTTTTTCTCTTCATTCACATAAAAAACATCTATACGATCCTTCTTAAGAAATATTTGTCCTGGTCTAGATGAGTTTAATGCCGGAACATTTCCTTTTCCTTCCTTTGAAGCTATAGGCGTACGATCATCAATTAACTTTACCGTTATATTAAATGGTTTCCAAGAACGGTATTCCCTCATAGGAATATCAAGGTTTATCATATTAACCTTAGCTTCAAGTTTGAACCCATTGTTTAAAAAAGCATAAAACAGATTATCTGTACAAATATCCAGTCCACCTATACATCCACCCGTTTTCTTGGTAACAAGAATTGAACGGCCATTCATATCCACCTTATACGGTACTCCATCTTGTCTAAGGAAAACCTCTTCCCCAACTTTCATGTTTTCTATTGTTCGTACAAAAAACTCTGTGTCAGTTGTTCCATACACACGAATCACACCCAAATCAATTTCCTTTGGAGTAAATGTTTTTGAAAAGTCAACGCCACCTGTGCTATGTAAAATACTTGCTAGATCACTAGGATTAAATTTCCTAATATCGTTATTATCCATAAAACCGCTTTCTATGCCGTTATGACCGCTTCTTCAACTAGTAGTTCTTTTATAGCAATTATACGGTCGCTTGCAATTCAGACCAAAGTTAATGTACGACTTATTATTGCACATTCCACTTACAGTCCTGTACTTGCAAATGGAATGTGAATATGTATCCGTTTTATTTATTTTTTTAGCAGGACTCTTAATAGACGCCTTACGCTTAGGCTTTTGCATCTCATCCAGAAATTCTGAATGCATATTTTTAATAGTAAAAACATGAAGCAGATTCTTGGCACGAGTAATGCCTACGTAGAATATCCTGCGCTCTTCCTCGAAATCGCGATATTCCCTAGAATCGATTGGCTTATTCATATTGCCTAGCTTCTTGGGAAATATTCCATCTCCTATATCAATGAGATATACCTCGTCATACTCCAAGCCTTTGCTAGAATGAATTGTTGAAAGAATAAAATTGGCATCATAATCAGTTCTATCATCAGCTAATTTTTGCTGCAAGTAATCAAGCCTTGTTATAAAATTCGGTATCTTAGGCTCATTCTTAGCAAGTTCTTTCAATATAAATATCCTGCTATCATCAATTTCATTATCTTGCAAATACTGTGCATACCCCATTTGCCCGCAGATGTATGCCAAGGCATCACTCGTTGAAAACTGACGAATTCTTTTTAGATTATTATTAAAGTCTTTAATGTCCCTCTTTTTATTCTCATCTAACGAATCAACATTATCGATAACTTCAAAAATGGTCTTCTCATATTTCTCAGCTTTTTCGCACAATTCCTCCACCTGCTGTTTTTTTAGATATAACCGTACTTTAGGATAGATCCTTTTGAAGCAATCCAACGAAAATGGATCTAATGCAAATTTCAGAATACTTATTATATCTATAACAACTCTATTAGAGAAAAATACACCATATGAACCTTTTATTCGATATGAAACGCCATCCCTTTCAAGCAAATCAACCAACGGAATAATGCTATCATTTTCTCTATACAATACAGCCACTTGCTTGGAAGCATTAGATGCTACGTCCAACAGATATGGATACTGCTTTGATCTATTGTCTATTGCAATAAACCTAATTCCGCCTTCATCCGTCCGACTAGCTACCATTCCTTTATCATGTCTTAGCCTATTGTGCTTAATAAAATATTCTGCTGCATCTACAATCCTTTTACCTGATCTGTAATTAGTCTTCATTACAAGCGTTGTTGAGTTTTTGTAATTCTTATCAAAAGACAACAAGGCCTCTGGAAATGCAGCTCTAAAACCATAGATGCTCTGATCTTCATCACCAACCATGAATAGATTTCCATTATTTCCAACAAGCTTTGCTATAATGATGTGCTGTATCTTAGAAGTATCCTGCGATTCATCAACACATATATACTTATATTTGTCCTGATAATACTTACATATATCTGGTAATTGATTCAGGACTGCAAGTGCACCGGTTAACTGATCATCATAGTCCATAAGTTTTCGCGCTTTTAATGTATTTTTATAATCTTGATAATACTCCCATAGTTGAAGTCTTTCTTTTTCTCCTAACTTTTTTATTTCTTCCTCTGATAAGCGCATATTCTTAGCATAAGATATCAGAGTTCGCATCTGAGAGATATCGCTTTCAGTAGGATAATCCTGATTGTATTTTCTATATATCCCCGTACATATTCCTATGGCATCCTTATCCGTTATAAGCTCATCCATGGTTTTACCATATACACTGCAATAGCGCTTGAGAATAGCTACACATAGGCTATTTATTGTCTTAAACTCTAACCTATCTGCGTAATTCTCCGCTTCTTTTGAAAACAAAGACTCATATCTATGCTTCATATCACGCGTAGCAGCTGTTGTATATGTTACTGTTAGAATATTATCTGGATTTATCCCTTTACACTGAACCATATATCCAATCCTTGTTACAAGTACAGTCGTCTTGCCACTTCCTGGAACAGCAAGCAGCAAAGTAGGACCGTCTACACTCTCCACGGCCTTTAGCTGCTCATTGTTCAGTTTGGAACAGTATTTCTTAAGAAAATCTTCTTCTCTCATACTTTCTATCTTCTCAAGCAAAGGGTTAATAGATACCTCTAGTATATCGCTTTGCCATAGTGTTTTTTATTAAATAAATAGAAACTCCCACAATAAAAAAAGACCATTTAACCGCATCCATTGCTGTAAATGATCTTCTCAATATTTCCGTCTGACTCATCATAAATATGGCCGGGCATCTGCCCGGCCAATTCTGTTTCAACAACAATAATTTATTTCTTGTTTACAGCATCCTTAAGAGCTTTACCAGCTTTGAACTTAGGAACTGTAGCTGCAGGAATCTTTAAAGCCTCACCTGTCTGAGGATTCTTACCTGTTCTAGCTGCTCTCTTTGATGTCTCGAATGTTCCGAAGCCTACAAGCTGAACCTTGTCCTTCTTCTTAAGTGCAGTAGCGATTGATCCTGTGAGTGCATCAAGCGCCTTGCCAGCGTCCTTCTTTGAAAGACCTGACTCTTTTGCGATTGCATCGATAAGTTCTGTCTTATTCATATGTGTTCTCCTCTCAAAAGAAAATCTTTTTTATAAGAATCCTGCCACTTGATTGGCAGAAAACCTACCAAATTAGGGTATTACAAGTATTGCACCCTGTTAAATTACAGGTCGTAGCTTCCTTCAGCTCCATCAATTACAAAATAAACTTTGTTTTCCTCAGGCTTAACAAAAAGGCTGATTTCTTTAGCTGAAGCAGGATCACCTGCCATGTCATACTGGAATACATTCTTTGCATTCTGAACAAGCTCGTCGTAGGAAAGATCTTTACCGGCATACTGAAGAACAACACTTGTTTTTGCTTCAGTTTCAGCTTCCTTCTTTGGAGCAGTAGCCTTCTTGGTCTTAGTATCAGCGGCTTTTTTAGCTACAGCTTCTGCAAGCTTTGTTGCAGCTGCGGTTACTTTTGCTTTCGTATTGGTTTCCTTTGTTTTCTTTGGTCTTGCCATCTGCTTTTTCTCCTTTGTTCCCTCAATGTAAAAACACTAATAAGATGATAAGCCTCTATTTTTCATATTGCAAGTATGAGACACTCTCTCCTACCTTGTTATTCGCTGCATAAACTCAATTAGTCCTTCTCCATTGCGCTTTGTTGCTGGATCTGCGCTCTTAAGTGCATCACGAATCGTTTTAGCGGACTTATCTATATTGTCCATGAAGTTTCCGGACATGGTGACAACAATATCCGGAGTAAAAGGAAATGTGCAGTAATTGGTATCACTACTCTTGTCATCATCCAAATACACATCTCTTACCATCTTTGCAAGCTCTGGTCCTGGCTTAATCTTGAAGTTTGGTATGTATACCTGTGAAGGTCCAAAAGGTATCGGCTTTTTTGTGAATTCATCAGGATACCAAAAATGAGCAACCTCTAAAAAGCCTGGAACATCTGGCGCTATGGCAATTCCTATTCCCTGATGATCTACTTTTGCAGGAAGAAAAACATATCTGTCGTCCATCATGTTGGGCTCGAATGCAAAATCTTCATCTCCAAAGTACTCATCAATGAACGCAAATAGAAGGTGATTTTTCTCAAGACGCTCTATGCCACCTGGACTATTAATGGAATACGTCACTGAGGGAATCATTCCCCACATTCCCTCATCCTCTATCTGGTTCTTAAGGTTATTGCTCTTATATCTGGTTTCAAAATCTCCAGGTAATTTCCCTGTACGTTTCGTCATATTTCACCTCTTTCGATTCAGCCTGTTGATTTTTTCATCCAAAGATAATCTCATCAAGCTTCTTGTATAGTTTTTCTAAGCTATCTGCGGCATACTCAATATCCGCCATAGAAGATATTGATCTGGTATTTGCTCCTCCACATCTGTCCAACACAAGTGGATAAGGATTTGTAATGATATCTATTGAGCTTTCGGCATCCAAAGAACTGTCTACAAATCTTTTAACATCCATCTCAAATATTGAGTCCGCAGCATTATGGATTTCTTTGAAAGTGTTTATGCTTAGATTATTCTTTTTTTCAAGGATTTTTGCTATTTCTTCATACTTATCCGCAAGCGTAACTACATCTGCCCATTTTTGTTGTAGTACTTCTGGCTTGACTATTTCCTCTTTTTTCTTCCTTGCAGGCAAGTAATCAGTTGCATTATCAAATCCGCACAGTTCAAGGATCTTTACATATTCGGATATTTTTTGGAAAAGCTCTTTGTCGGTAACCAAGGAACAATCAAAAAAATCCCATCTTCTAATATTTGTAAGTATGTATTTCTTGCATTTGAACAATGTCGGCAATATTTCTCTGTACAATCCATTAGAATAGACACTCTTTTTGCCTTTTACATTCATACAGCCGCTGTTTGGCTCTTTTACTTCAACTGCCGCAATAGGCTGCATTGCTTTGTAGAACTCGT
>JAEEGL012817358.1_pt1 | contig 14084 bp, 17 predicted proteins | sample 9134231 | NCBI WGS metagenome assembly JAEEGL01 (sample SAMN16246548, study PRJNA631951) | gut metagenome | biome: gut microbiome; feature: rumen; material: fiber-attached | host: Bos | place: Iran: Karaj | collected 2018-10 | reverse complement strand
TCTGCATAGTTACCACCACACCAGTTAGAGTCCCAACCACGGGTGATACCGATTCTGTTGCTGATAGGATTTGTTTTCTGTCCCATATTCTTATGCCTCCACTGTTGATGGTTTCTTTACATCGAGGATAATGGTAACATGGTTGCTTCTCTTGCGGATCCTACCGGCACGACCCTGAGGGCATGGGCGGATTCTCTTGAGGGTGCGACCTTCGTCAACCATGATGGTCTTGATATATACGTTACCGTTATCGAGTTCTTTTGCATTGTCCTGGTTCTTAGCCTCCCAGTTAGCAATAGCGCTACGGAGAAGCTTCTCAAGACGGATTGAAGGCGCTTTCTTTGAATATTTCAAAAGATCGAGCGCACGGTTTACTTCCACACCTCTTACTGTGTCTACTACGAGACGCATCTTGCGAGGAGATGTAGGTACATCATTGAGCTTAGCTACTGCTGTCTGCTTCTTGAGTTCTTTCAGCCTATCGGCCATTAACTTTTTACGTTTTCCCATAATTCAATCCGTTTAATGAATTACTTCTTGTTATTGCCAGAGTGGCCTCTGAAAGTTCTTGTAGGAGCAAACTCACCGAGCTTGTGGCCGACCATGTTCTCTGTTACATAAACCGGAATAAACTTGTTTCCGTTATGGACAGCGATGGTGTGGCCGACGAAGTCAGGAGATATCATGCTTGCGCGTGACCAGGTCTTGACAACTTCTTTCTTCTTGCTACCATCATTCATAGCAAGAATTCTTTTCTCCAGGGCTTCCTGGATATATGGACCTTTTCTTAATGAACGACTCATAATTCCTAAAGTTTAATTCCGATTATTTCTTTCTTCTTTCAATGATGAACTTATTTGAAGTAGCCTTAGGATTACGTGTCTTGTATCCCTTTGCAGGAAGACCCTTACGTGACCTTGGGTGACCTCCGGATGCACGGCCTTCACCACCACCCATAGGGTGATCATGTGGGTTCATAACAACACCACGGTTGTGAGGGCGGCGTCCGAGCCATCTGCTGCGGCCAGCCTTTCCATAGGACTCCAGATTGTGTTCAGGGTTGGAAACTGTTCCAACGGTTGCGCGGCAGGTAACGAGGACCATTCTAGTCTCGCCTGAAGGCAGACGGAGAACGGCGTGGTTACCTTCACGTGCTGCGAGCTGTGCGAAAGCGCCGGCTGAGCGGGCCATTGCACCACCCTGACCAGGGCGAAGCTCGATGTTGTGAACAAGTGTACCTACCGGAATTTCAGCTAAAGGAAGAGTGTTGCCGACCTCAGGAGCAACTCCTGAACCGGAAGCGATCACCTGACCGACCTTAAGGCCGTTCGGAGCTATGATATATCTCTTCTCGCCATCTTCATACTGTACAAGTGCGATACGGGCGCTACGGTTCGGATCGTACTCGATTGTGAGAACGGTTGCAGTGCAAGCGTCTTTGTCGCGGAGGAAGTCGATGATACGGTACATTCTCTTGTGACCGCCGCCGATGTAACGCATGGTCATCTGACCGGTGTTGTTACGTCCGCCTGACTTCTTGATAGGCTCAAGCAAGCCCTTGTAAGGCTTCTTGCAGGTAATGTCGTCAAATGCGCTGATTACCTTGTTTCTCTGACCGGGAGTAACCGGTTTGTATTTTTTCATTGCCATAACCTATCCCTCCTTAAATATTTGCGTAAAAATCGATCTTGTCTTCGCCCGCGAGAGTCACATAAGCTTTCTTATAGTGATTTGCGCGACCTCTGAGAAGACCGGCTTTTGTGAAACGTGCTTTCTTCTTGCCGTGGTAGTTGCAGGTGTTGACGTCAGCGACGACAACATTGTACATCTGCTCCACAGCAGACTTGATCTGAAGTTTGTTTGCAGAACGGTCTACGATGAAACCGTAACGGTTCAACTTTTCGCCCTGAGCCGTCAACTTCTCTGTTACTATTGGCTTAATGATAATTCCCATCTCTAACGTCTTTTAGCTGTTAACTCTTGAGGCGAGAATATCCTGTACACCATCAACGAATACTACTGAATTTGCATTCATTACTGCGTATGTGTTGATTTCGTCTACAGTGATGACCTTTACCTCAGGGAGGTTACGTGATGAAAGGTAGATGTTTGCAGAGTTCTCAGGAAGAACGAAGAGGACCTTTCTTGATCCAGCCTTGATAGCTGAAAGGATTGAGAGGAAGTCCTTTGTCTTAGGAGCGTCCAGTGCGAACGGCTCTACGATCTTGATCTGGTTCTCCTGTGCCTTGTAAGAAAGCGCAGATACTCTTGCAAGCTGTTTGAGCTTCTTGTTGAGTTTGAAGCGATAGTCACGAGGCTTAGGACCGAATACACGACCACCACCTACGAAGATGTTAGCCTTCAAGCTACCGTGACGTGCGCCACCGCCGCCTTTCTGGCGACCAAGCTTCTTGGTGCTGTAATCGATTTCGCTTCTGTCCTTGGTCTTAGCGGTACCCTGACGCTGATTTGCGAGGTACTGGACTACATCGAGATAGATTGCGTGGTCATTCGGAGTTGCGCCGAATACCTTCTCGTCGAGAACTACAGTCTTCCCAGACTCTGTTCCGTCAATTTTCAATACTTTCAATTCCATAGTCTTATGCCTCCAAAATCAGATAAGAACCTTTAGCTCCTGGAACGGAACCTTTAACTACGATAAGATTATTCTCAGGGATAAGTTTGATGACCGGAAGGTTCATGACCTTGACACGCTCATTGCCCATATGACCAGCCATGCGCATTCCAGGGAATACACGTGAAGGCCATGATGATGCACCCATTGAACCAGGGTGACGAAGACGGTTGTGCTGACCATGAGTGGTGCCGCCGACTCCTGCGAAACCATGACGTTTTACAACGCCCTGGAATCCTTTACCCTTAGAAGTACCGACAACATCGATGAACTGCATCTCTTCGAATACATCGCCGAGTGCTACGGTGTCGCCGAGTTTGAGCTCTCCCTTGAAGTCTGCCGGGAATTCGACAAGCTTACGCTTAGGGGTGGTTCCTGCCTTTTCAAAATGCCCTTTGAGCGGGGCGCTGGCATGCTTTTCAGTCGTTTCGTCATAGGCAAGCTGTACAGCGGCATAACCATCTTTCTCTACTGTACGAACCTGCGTAACAACACATGGACCAGCCTCAATAACGGTGCATGGAATATTTTTTCCATCAGCACCGAAAACGGAAGTCATTCCGATTTTCTTTCCAATTAATCCAGGCATTGGTTTGTTAATTAATTGTTTAATAATAATTTACGCTTTCCGCATACTTTTTGCGGACTGCAAAGGTACGATTATTTATTTAATTTTCAATCACTTTTCCATAATTTTTTGACATATATAAATAGGTATTTCTTTTATAGATTATTTTGACTACATTTGTATAGGATATGATTCTGGGCGTATTCGACATACTGAACGTGTCTCCGATGGACCTGTTGGACATCCTTCTGGTTGCCCTGATTATTTTCATTGCATTCCGCTGGATCCGCAATTCTTCGGCGCTGAATATCTTCCTGGCAGTCATCGTGATCTACGTGCTGATGGTCATCGTCGACGCCCTCAACATGAAACTCATGAGCTCGCTGCTGGGGACGTTCATCGATGTCGGCGTCCTGGCCCTTATCGTGATCTTCCAGCCGGAGATCCGGCATTTCCTCTACAGGATAGGCTCGGAGACAAAGCTCGGCACGAGATCGAGGGTCATCATCGAGAAACTCTTCGGCCAGAAAGGGCAGAACCTCGAGACCGCGGACCTCAACGAAGTCGCAGAAGCCTGCCGTACGATGTCCGACACGAAAACCGGGGCGCTTATCGTCTTCCCGCACATTGACAGTCTCCAGTACATAATAGAGACCGGGGACCGGATCGACGCGACGATCAACCGCCGACTGATACTGAACCTGTTCTTCAAGAACTCTCCGCTCCACGACGGAGCGATGATAATAAACGGCAGCCGCATTGTCGCTGCGCGCTGTACCCTGCCTATTACCGACAGGCAGGACATTCCGGCAAGATTCGGAATGAGGCACAAGGCCGCGATCGGTATCTCCGAGGTTTCGGACGCTGATGTAATCGTCGTCTCCGAGGAGACGGGCGACGTCTCCTTCATCCACCGAGGAGAAGTAACTCATATTGAAAACATGAATGAGCTGAAGCTGCTTCTGGGAAGGGCTTTCTCGGGGCAGAGCAGCAATCCAGATAATAAGAATTGATATTGGAAAAAGGAATTGACATAGACAGCCGGCTTGAGGCGAAATTGGGGTTTGACAGGATACGGAAAGCTATTTCCGACCGGTGCAGTACTGACTATGCCGTCCAGAGAGTCGCCTCCGAAGAGTTCTCTTCAGACCCGGAGGAAATCCGCAAAAGACTGCTTCTCACAGACGAGATGAGACTTATAGTGATGTTCGAGGATAGTTTTCCTTCGAGCGGATACGTCGACTGCACGGGCTTCCTGACAATACTCCAGGGGGAAGGCGCCAACATAGACCTTCTTTCCCTCGGCAAGCTCCGGACAATGATGGAGACCCTACGCAAAGTCACCGGCTTCTTCGCCAATATCAAAGACGGCGTCTATCCGAATCTCTCGCGCATGGTATCGGGCATCATCAGCTTCCCGGAGGTCCAGCGCCGCATCGACATAATTCTCGACAAATACGGCAACGTCAAGGATACGGCATCCGACGGCCTCTACGAAATCCGCCGCAGTCTCAAGGACAAGGAAGGCGCGATATCCAAGAGGATCGGGGCCATACTTAAGAAAGCGCAGCAGGAGGGCATCGTCGACGAGGACGCCGGAGTGGCTGTCCGCGACGGAAAGATGCTTATCCCGGTCAACTCTGCCAACAAGCGCAAGATACAGGGCTTCGTCTATGACGAATCCTCTTCAGGAAAGACAACGTTCATCCAGCCGGCCGAGATAATCGAGCTTGAAAACGAAATCAGCGAGCTGCATTTCGCCGAGAGCCGGGAGATCGCCCGGATTCTCTACGAATTCAGCGACTTCCTGCGGCCATATGTCCCAGAACTGCTGGACGGCGCGAAGTGCATCTGCGAGCTCGATTTCATAATCGCGAAGGCCCAGACCGCCCTCGAGTACATCGCCGGAATGCCGATAGTCTCCGAAGAGGGCGAGATGCAGCTGCGCAGGGCCCGTCACCCGATACTCGAGAAGACTCTCAGACGCGAAGGCAAAGAAATAGTCCCGTTGACATGTACATTAACCCCGGCGAAGCATATCCTGCTGATCTCGGGGCCGAACGCCGGAGGAAAGTCGGTCTGTCTGAAGACAGTCGGGCTGCTCCAGTACATGTTCCAGTGGGGAATGCTGATTCCGACGTCCGAGACCTCGGAGATGACGGTCTTCGACCGGATCATGGTCGATATCGGCGATGGTCAGTCGATCGACAATGACCTGAGTACATACAGCTCGTTCCTCGACACCATGAAACAGATGCTCGCCGTTGCAGACAACCGGACGCTGGTGCTGATCGACGAGTTCGGGTCCGGAACCGAGCCTGCCGCCGGCGGCGCTATCGCAGAGTCGATCCTCAGCGAGCTGGACCGTCGCGGAGTCTATGGGGTCATAACGACGCACTATACCAACCTGAAGCTATATGCGTCAGGGGCGGAGACAGGAGTCATCAATGGCGCGATGCAGTTCGACGCCAAGAATATCGCTCCGCTGTTCAAACTGGAGATGGGTCTGCCGGGCAACTCGTTCGCATTCGAGCTGGCGAGGAAGATGGGACTCCCGGAGGAAATCGTAAAGGATGCGGAGAACAGGGCCGGAGAGGAGTATGTCGGGATCGAGAGGAATCTGCGCAAGATCGCGAGGAACCGCAGGGCTCTCGACGAGAAGCTGGAGAAGATCCGCCATACCGACAAGACTCTCGAGAACATTACAGGAAAGTACCAGAAGGAACTGGAAGATATAAAGAAGCTCCGCAAGGAGATTATAGACGAGGCCCGCGAAGAGGCCGAGGACATGATCCGTCAGGCCAACAAGAGGATAGAGAAGACGATCCGCGATATCAAGGAATCGCAGGCGGAGAAGGAGAGGACGCGCGAGGCAAGAGTCGAGCTTCAGGGATTCCTGGGGGCCCTCAGCAGGAAGAAGGAGCAGGAGAAGGAGAACAGGGAGCACTACCTCGAGGAGAAGCTGAAGAAACTGAACGAGCGGCAGGAGAGGGAGAGGGCCAGGAAGGCACGCCGTGCAGGGAAAGACGGAGAGGCTCCGGCAGTCGAGGAGAGACAGGAGGCGTTCCGCAGTGGTCCGCTGAAGGTCGGAGAGAAAGTCCGTCTCATAGATAACGGGATGGTCGGGGAGATCTCAAAGGTTTCCAACAAGGCCGTGACCGTGATAATAGGAAACATCAGCAGCAAACTGCCTCTTGACAAAGTGGAGAGGATCAGTTCCAATGAATACCGCGACGCCGTAAAGAAGTCGGCTCCGGCCTCGAGACCGATGCAGGTGCAGGATTCGGCGATTTCAGAGCGCAAGCTCAATTTCAAGCCGGAGCTGGACGTCCGCGGCGAAAGGCTTTCGGATGCCCTGGAGAAGGTCATGAGATACGCAGACGACGCAATAATGCTCGGCATGGGAAGCGTAAGGATTGTGCATGGGAAGGGGACAGGAGTGCTGCATGAGGAGATACAGAAGATGCTTAGGGCTATGCCAGGGGTCAAGTCCGTCAAGGACGAGCATGTCCAGTTCGGCGGCTCAGGCGTAACGATAGTGGAGTTCGAGTGATGGAAGAGCGAGGGCGAAAGGTAGCGGGGAACTTTGGAGAGGATGCCGCCTGCCGGTATCTGGAAGAGCTGGGACATACTATACTTGAGAGGAACTGGAGGGGAGGCCATCTGGAGCTGGATATTATTTCTCTGGCGTCCGATGGAATACATTTTGTTGAGGTAAAGACGAGGGTTGCGCCGGTTTCGGCAAGCCCCGAGGAGAATGTCGGAAGGACCAAGCAGCGGCGCATGGTTGCAGCTGCAAACAAGTATCTGAATTCGGCAAATGGAAGTTCCGGATTCCGGGAAGTCTTTTTCGACGTCGTGGCTGTGACACTTGACGGAGGGAAAACGGATATAGAGTATTTTCCGTCGGCCTTCGTACCGTTATATTATTAAAAACACATACTACACTATATGACCTATAACCAGTACTGCGTAATAATGGCCGGAGGATACGGAAACCATTTCTGGCCAATGAGTCGCGACGACAGACCCAAGCAGTTTATCGACATTTCCGGCGACGGCAAGTCCCTTGTGAGGAAAGCCTATGACCGGTGCAAATCGCTTGTGCCTGTCGAGAACATCCTTATAGTCACGCTTGAAAGGTTCAGTCCTTTCGTACAGGAACAGATTCCCGAACTCAGCCCGGAGAACCTGCTTCTGGAGCCTCACGGCCGGAAGACAGCTCCGTGCGTAGTCTATTCCACTTATTCTATCATCAAGCGCAATCCGGATGCAGTAATCGCAATGATTCCTGCCGACCAGATCATCTATGATGAAGAAAAATACCGCAAGACGCTCGCCAGCGCCCTGGATTATGCCGAAAAGAACAAGGTCCTGATGACCATCGGCGTCGTCCCGAGCAGGCCGGACCCGAACTATGGTTATATCCAGGCTTCGGGCGGCAGGATTCCGATGAATTCAGACGGTCCTGTCAAGGTGAAGACGTTTACCGAGAAGCCGGACCCGGCCCTCGCTGAGGTATTCTGGAAAAGCGGTGAGTTCTTCTGGAACTCGGGTATTTTCGTTTGGCAGGCGTCGGTGATAAAGGAGGAGTGCGAGCGTTTCATTCCGCAGATAACCGGACTGTTCCAGGGCTGGGAAGGAGCGATCGGCACAAACGCCGAAAAGGTCTTCATCGACAAGGCCTACACCGACTGCAACAAACTGTCGATCGACTATGGTGTCATGGAGAAGACCGGCATCGCCTGGCTTTATCCGGCGGATTTCGGCTGGTGCGATATCGACAGCTGGGATGCGATGTATTCGACATTCCCGTCTAAAGACAGCTCCGGAAATGCGTCCAACTGCGGACCGGAGTATATCGAGAACGTCAGGAATACGATCATCATGGCGACGGACAAGAAAAAGATGATCGCCATAAAGGGGCTGGAGAACTACATTGTAGTCGATACCCCGGACGTGCTGATGATCTGTCCGAAGGACGACAAGACTTACCACGAGTTTCTGACGGGTACAGCCCTGCAGGGATTCAATGATTATAAATAGGACCTTTAAATTTTTAAGCGTATGAATACTGAACTCTTTATCAAAGAGGTTAAAGCTAACCTTGAAGACAATATCCTCCGTTTCTGGAGCGACAAGATGAAAAACCCTTACGGGGGATTCCACGGAAGAATCGCCGGCGACGGCACCGTCGATGCGGAAGCCCCGAAAGGAGTAATCCTTAATGCACGTATAATGTGGGCGTATTCGGCTGCTTTCAAGGCAACCGGAAAGAAGGAGTATCTGCTTGCCGCCGCCCGCGCAAAGGAGTATTTTACAGAGCATTTTCTCGACCATAGATTTGGAGGAGTCTACTGGTCCCTCACTTCGGAAGGCGTAAGGCTCGAGACCAAGAAGCAGCTTTATTCCCAGGCATTCGCTATCTATGGCCTCAGCGAATATTATTCTGTCTCCGGAGACGATGAAGCATTCAAGGCAGCAAAGAATATATATACACTTATCGAAAAAGAATACGCAGACAAGCAGAACGGCGGATACATCGAGGCTCTCGCCCGCGATTTCAGCCCGCTCGACGACATGACTCTTAGCGACCACGACATCAACGCCGCCAAGACGATGAACTCGCATCTGCATCTGCTCGAAGCATACGCCAACTTATATAGGATATGGCCGGACAAGACCCTCAAGGCAAAGACAACGGCCCTGCTGAACCTTGTCATCGACAAGATCATGGACGCCAAGACCGGCCACCTCAACCTTTATTTCAACGCCGACTGGTCAGTCATCCCTGGGACATGGTCTTATGGCCATGACATCGAGACCTCTTGGCTCGCCCTCGAGGCTGCGTTCGACCTGCATGATGTCGACCTCGTTGCGAAGGTGCGTCCTGCAGCCCTGAAGATGGCGAAGGCCGCTCTCGAAGGACTCAACAAGGACGGCTCCCTCAAGTATGAGAAAGACGACGACAGCCGCCAGTGGTGGGTCGAGGCTGAGAATGTAGTCGGCAACCTGTGGCTCTGGAGATACCATAATGATCCGGCCGCAGCAGAGCGCGCTCTCGCCTGCTGGAACTACATCAAGGAGAATCTTGTAGACGCCAAGAACGGCGAATGGTACTGGGCCTGCGACGCTTACGGCAAACCTGATACAGCCAAGGACAAGGCAGGATTCTGGAAATGCCCTTACCACAACACCAGGATGTGTCTCCAGGTACTGGAACTTCTTTAATTTTTTTATATATCAATGAAACATTTACTCGTTGCAACGATTCTATTGCTGTGCGCTTCGCTATGCTGCATGGCGCAGGACACAATCTACACTACTGATGGTGGATCCAAGACATGCAAGGTTGAGAAACAACAAAAGAACTTTCTCTGTGCCACATTCAAGAATGATCCGGCGGATAATATGCGGAAGATTCCGAACAAATTCATAGACAAGATTGTCTTTGCAGACGGAACTGTCGTGAAATATGTTGATGGAACTCCGCAGCTCCGGGATGCAAGTATCCAAGGAAACCTTACCTCCCGCTTCGATGATCTTTATCTTGAAGGTGTCTATTACATAGATACACGACTGGCGGCTCATTTAATGGGAGAAGACTTTGCCAAGGAATACAAAAAAGGCAAGGTTTTATATACAACAGGAGAGATTACTGCCTTTTTGGGAGTTATAGGAACATTTCCTATAATTTTAGGCTCAATGAATAATGACCCTTTAACAAAAATAGAAAGGAATTCAGCCATTATTGGCGGCAGCCTTATAGCAGTAGGCTCTTTCCTATGCTACCGCGGTCACCATCTCGCAAAGAATTGCGGCGACAAGTATAATGCAAAAATAAAGCTCGGTCCCACGGAGAATGGAATCGGGCTTACCTTAAACTTTTAATGACCGGGCGTCAAAGGCTGAATTATTCGCCTTTGACGTCTGTCTTTATCTGAAGCTCGTCGAGCTGGATCTGGTCGATCTCTGAAGGAGAGTCGATCATCACATCGCGTCCCTGGTTGTTCTTAGGAAAGGCGATGTAGTCGCGGATCGAATCACTGCCGCCGAAGAGGGCGCATACGCGGTCGAAACCGAATGCAAGGCCACCGTGAGGCGGAGCGCCGAACTTGAAGGCGTTGATGATGAAGCCGAACTTATACTCTGCCTCCTCGGCTCCGATTCCGAGCACCTCGAACATTCTCTTCTGCACGTCGGCATTGTGTATACGGATAGAACCGCCACCGAGCTCGGTACCGTTGAGCACGAAGTCATAAGCATTGGCGCATACCTTTTCGAGATCCTCTTTCTTGTTGCTGTAGAAGAGAGCCTCGTGCTCCGGCTTAGGAGCAGTGAAAGGATGGTGCATTGCATAGAAGCGCTGGGTCTCGTCGTCCCACTCGAGAAGCGGGAAGTCCACGATCCAGAGCGGAGCGAATACTTTCGGATCCCTGTAGCCGAGACGGTTGCCCATCTCGATACGGAGCACGCCGAGCATGGTCTGTACCTTGCGCTTGTTGTCGCCGCTCATCACGAGGATGAGGTCGCCGGCCTTGGCTTCTGCTGCCTCTGCGATCTTTGCGAGATCTTCTGGGGCGTAGAATTTATCGATAGACGACTTGAACGAGCCGTCGGCATTTACCCTTATATAGATAAGCCCCTTGGCACCGACCTGAGGACGCTTTACCCATTCGGTAAGCTCGTCGATCTGCTTGCGGGTATATTCTGCTGAGCCAGGGACTGAGATGGCTCCGATGTAGGATGCACCGTCGAGCACGCTGAAGCCCTTGCCCTTGGCGGCATCGGTGATCTCATGGATGGTCATGCCGAAACGGACGTCCGGCTTGTCGGAACCGTAATTGTCCATCGCGTCGTACCAGCTCATGCGAGGAAGCGGATTAGGGATCTCGACGTCGAGCACATTCTTGAACAGGGTTCTCATCATGCCCTCGAAGGTGTTGAGGACGTCCTCCTGCTCTACGAAAGACATCTCGCAGTCGATCTGGGTGAACTCAGGCTGACGGTCGGCACGGAGGTCCTCGTCACGGAAGCAGCGGACGATCTGGAAGTAGCGGTCGTAGCCGGCAACCATGAGAAGCTGCTTGAAGGTCTGAGGAGACTGCGGAAGCGCGTAGAACTGGCCCGGATTCATTCTTGAAGGAACGACGAAGTCGCGGGCTCCCTCAGGGGTCGATTTGATGAGATATGGGGTCTCGATCTCCATGAAATTCTGGGCATCGAGATAGTTTCTTACTTCGTGGGCGATCCTGTGACGGAGAGCCAGGGCCTTCTTGAGCGGATTCCTGCGCAGGTCAAGATAACGGTACTTCGCGCGTATATCTTCACCGCCGTCGCTCTCGTCCTCGATTGTGAACGGAGGGGTTACCGATTTGTTGAGTATCTCGATTGATGATACCTTTATCTCGATGTCTCCGGTCTCCATCTTGGAGTTCTTGCTCTGGCGCTCGAGGACTTCACCTTTTGCCTGGATCACATACTCGCGACCGAGTGAGGTGGCGGTCTCTACGAGTTCTGCCGGGGCATCTGCCTCGATTACAAGCTGAGTGATTCCATAGCGGTCACGGAGGTCAATGAAGGTCATTCCTCCGAGTTTTCTGGACTTTTGCACCCATCCGGCGAGTGTAACGTTCTGTCCGACGTTCTCAATGCGGAGTTCTCCGCAAGTGTGCGATCTATACATATATTTATATCCTATTTTATTCTGAAACTGCAAAATTAACAATTTTCGTGTAATTTTTTTAAATATCGCTTGCGATATAAAATATTATTTATACCTTTGTGTCGTAAACGATATAAAACACATTATTATGAAAAACGAAACATCAATCAAGATTCTTCAGTATTACGCAACTAATCTTGCTGCCCAGTCTAACGCGCACAAGGTTCAGGGTAAAGTATTCGCCGCCCAGGGCTTCTCCGCTCTCGGCTCAAAGTATGCGGAGCATGCGACAGAGGAGATGGGCAATGTTGACAAGTTCATCGACAGGATTATCGATCTCGGTGGTGAGGCAAAGGTAGAGGCATCTCCGGAATTCCCTGTCTTCAAAGATGTCCTTGATTTTCTCAAGGCTGACCTCCAGATCTCCAAGACAGGTATCGAAGAGCTCAGAAAGCATATCGATTCCGTCCAGCAGGACTACACAACCTTCGACATGCTTAAGGAATACCTCAAAGATGAAGAGGAAGATATGTATTGGACAGAGCAGCAGCTCGAACTGATCGACAAGATAGGTCTTCAGAACTGGCTCATAAAACAAATTTAAAAAAATGGAAAGAATATATGATTTCAAAGCGCTGGACAACAAGGGCAAGGAGGTTGATTTCGCCGCATTCGAGGGGAAAGTCCTTCTGATTGTCAACACGGCCAGCAAGTGCGGGTTTACTCCGCAGTACAAAGGGCTTGAGGCTCTTTACAAGAAATATAAGGACGACGGTCTTGTCGTCATAGGCTTCCCCTGCGACCAGTTCGCCCACCAGGAGCCCGGTTCAAACGAGGAGATTGCAGAGTTCTGCCGCATCAACCACGGCGTCACCTTCCCCCTCATGGCAAAGGTCGATGTCAACGGCGCTGGCGAGACTCCCGTCTTCACTTACCTTAAGGAAGCCGCTCCTTCAGAGGAGTACAAGGGCCTGAAGGCAAAGGCAACCCGTACCATGCTCAAGGGCATCAGCAAGAGCGTAGAGAAAGACAGCGACATCCTCTGGAACTTCACCAAGTTCCTTGTGAGCAAGGACGGTTCAACCGTGAAGAGGTTCGCACCCGTTGCAGAACCTGCGTCCTTTGAGAAGGAAATCGAAGCAATGCTGTAATGGATCAGAGGTTCAAACTTGACAACCAGCTCTGCTTCCGCCTGTACACGGCCTCACGCCTGATTACCCAGTGCTACCATCCGCTTCTGGCAGAGCGCGGGCTCACTTACCCGCAGTACCTGGTTCTCCTGGTACTGTGGGAAAAGGATTCCCAGCCGGTAAACGACATCGCAAAGCGCCTTCTGCTGGAAACCAATACCGTGACTCCGCTGCTGAAGCGAATGGAGAAGGAGGGTTTCCTCGTTAGAAGGAAAGGGGATAAGGATGCCCGGCAGATGATAGTTTCCCTTACCCGCGAGGGCAGGGAACTGCAGAATAAGCTTGCCGATGTGCCATATACCGTAGCCAACGCCGTCCTGTGTGACAGCGTCACTCCGGAAACGGCTCCTCAGCTGTTCCAGATGCTGGATGGTATTATCAACAAGCTAAACTGTCAGGGCCCAGAGGACAACGCCCACTGAGACGGAAACGTTGAGGGAGTGCTTGGTCCCTTTCTGGGGAATCTCCAGTGAAAAATCGCACTGGTCAACAACCTCCTGCTGCACTCCGTCAACCTCGTTGCCGAAGACCAGGGCATATTTGGTGCCGGGCTCACGGTTGAATCGATTCAGTTTTACAGAGTTTACAGTCTGCTCGACGGCTACCGCGGTGTAGCCGTCTTTTTTTAGCTGCCGGACCAGGTTAACAACGTCCTGGACGTGCTGGAAGGGCACAACTTCCTCTGCACCAAGGGCAACCTTACGCAGTTCCGGGGACGGGGGAACGGGGGTGATTCCGCCAAGGAATACTTTATCCACACCGAATGCATCCGCCGTGCGGAAGGCGCTGCCGGTGTTGTGAGCGCTGCGGACATTGTCCAGCACAATGACCACGCCGCTTTCAGGGCGCCGGTGGTATTCCTGGGCAGAGATTCTGCCAAGCTCAATATTGAGGAGTTTGCGGTCTTTCATATTGCAAATTTAAAGTATTTCCAATAAATTTGTAGGATAGATAACACTAATAATTACAAAATGAAACAGGATTTACAGGTTTTTGACCTTATCAAGAAGGAATACGAGCGTCAGA
>JAEEGL012310103.1_pt1 | contig 14084 bp, 12 predicted proteins | sample 9134231 | NCBI WGS metagenome assembly JAEEGL01 (sample SAMN16246548, study PRJNA631951) | gut metagenome | biome: gut microbiome; feature: rumen; material: fiber-attached | host: Bos | place: Iran: Karaj | collected 2018-10 | reverse complement strand
CCTGGCAGGCATGGCCGGATCTCTGATCTTCAGCTTCCTGACCATAACCCTGCGCGCGAACCAGAACGTTACAGGTCTGGCGCTGACTATTTTCGGAACAGGCCTTGGGCAGTTCGTGGGCGAGCTCATGCGCATACGCGCTGGCGGAAACGTTTCGGTCAGCAGCTCCCTGAGGGCGGCGTTTATAGCGTCACCTTTCCCGCAGTTCATGCAGGATATCCCTTACATAGGCAAGCTCCTGTTCAGCTATAACATCTTCGTGTACCTGGGGTTGATCATGATAATCGGCATGCATCTCCTCCTGGGCAAGACACGCAAAGGTCTATACCTGCGCTCCGTGGGAGAGTCTCCGGCTACGGCTGACGCAGCAGGTATAAACGTTACGAAATACAGATACGCGGCAACGGTTATCGGCGGCGGGATCTCTGCCATAGGCGGCATGGTATATACTGTCACAATAGCAGGTACGGTCTGGAACCACACAGGGCTTTCCGGCGAGGGATGGATAGCGGTAGCACTGGTCATATTCTGCCTGTGGAGGCCGATCAACAGCCTCTGGGGTTCGGTGCTCTTCGGCGCTCTGCTGATACTCTACCTGAGGCTGCCCATACCCTTCATACCCACGCAGATCTACAAAATAGTTCCGTACATAGTCACCGCACTGGTGCTGATAATGGTGTCCATAAGGCAGCGCAGGGAGGACCAGCCTCCAGCGGCGCTGGGCACGGCGTACTTCCGCGAGGACCGCTAGGGCGCAGATCATAGTAGTATAAAAAAAGAGGGTCTCCCAGATGGCCGGATATACGGCTGCCCGGGATGCCCTCTTTTAACGTGTCCGCTGGGCCGGACGAGATAGATTAACGGACACGAACTATAGCCTATGGGTTTTGCAGTCTGCTGCAGAGCAGTGATCCTTATGGAAGGAGATCCTCGAGTATCTCGGTGAACTGTTCCGGATCCACATCCATTGTGTTGCAGATTTCTACTAGTTCTTCTACTTTTTCTTTATCGGGAAGGATGTCCGTGTATTTCAGGATCTCCACACCGTCCTTAAGGCATTTGATTCCATAGCATTGCACCTCGGTATCTTCGAAAACTAATGTGACTGGCGAAGTTATTTCGTATTTGATTCCTTTCATGGCTGTAAATAAGCCGGCCCGCTGTCCATCAGAGAGAAGCAGAGAAGCTTGCTCTTTTCCGGACAACATAATCATAAAACATAACAAGAGAAATATCAAGTAATTTTTTACATTTTTGACAAAAATAATTAGGGAATAACTGCCAATTATGGTGCCGGCCAGCGGATCGCATTGACAAAAATTAGCAACAATAGTAATATTAACAAGCCGGCGGGCGCAGGACAGGGGAAAAGTCATCAGAGGGGAAGGGAAAACATGTACAGGATACCGGTAAAGAGAAGGCCAGAAAAGTCGATAGTTCAGGAGCGCACAGCAGTGGTGGGCCTTACAAGAGGCTGCGGGACGTCGTTTGTTGCGGGGGTGCTTGCGTGCAGGCTGGCTGCAATGCCTGCAGCCGAAAAGCCTGAGCGGATCCCATGCACGCTTGCGGAGCTGGGTCTTCCGTATTTCGCGGACGCGCTCGGCGCCGATAAGCGTTTTGCGTCTGAGGGCTTCACCTATTACGAAGACGCGCTGGGCGGAAAGCGCAGCCTGCTCACAGTTAAAAACGAGTACAGGGGTATGAACCTGATGCTCAGGCGCTCCGGCGCGGAGGGCATGGCTTCTGCATCATGCGCTCTGCGAATGCCGGGAGAGCAGGTGGTATTCGACCTTTCGGGTGCTGACGATGCCTGGCTGGAAGAGGTGCTTGCGGATATGGACAGGATAGTTGTCGTGGTGGATCCGCTGCCTTCAAGGCTCCTTTCCGGGGCGAAGCGGCTGCTTGGGATCAGGGCTGCTTATCCAGACGCAGAGATACTCATAAACAAGATGAATAAGGGCGTAAACAGGCCGGAGCTGAGGCGCTACCTGGGTCCGGGACACTATCAGATACTGCCGTTTGCAGATCCTGCCGCGGTATGCAGAGCTGAGTACAGCTGCGTGCTTCCTGCAGAGCTTCCGGAGCTTTCAGCACTGCTGAAAGAGGCTTATCTGTAGGGTCAGGCCTGCATACGGCGGTGACTGGCAGAAAAAACCTCCTGCAGGCTATTGGCAGTATCAATCTCAATTAACAAAAAATCACAGAAACGACACATTAATGGGATTTTACGGCTTGATTTTTCCGAAAATGTTGATATATACTATAACTTGAATAATAATATTCAATAGTTAAAAGGGTTATTGGATGATAGATTTTAAGGATGTATACAAGATCTACGGGGATCAGGTCGCCCTGGAAGATGCAACGATACATATTGATAAAGGGGATTTCGTGTTTCTCGTCGGGCCTACCGGCGCGGGTAAATCTACGTTCATAAAGCTCATCTCCAAAGAGATAGAGCCGGACAGCGGGACTATCATAGTCGACGGAAGGGATCTGGGGAACATGTCCAACAGGGAGATCGCGCTGCACAGACGCAGCATAGGCATGGTCTTCCAGGATTTTAAGCTGCTGGAAAACAAGACCGTCTACGAGAACGTTGCCTTCGCGATGGAGGTCGTCCACAAGTCCAGAAGAGCTATAAGGCGCCAGGTGCCTCAGATGCTCGCCTCCATGGGCATAGAGAACAAGGCCAAGCATTTCCCCGCCGAGCTTTCCGCAGGAGAGCAGCAGAGAGTCGCTATCGCAAGAGCCATCATCAACGCGCCCAAGATCCTGATCGCGGACGAGCCCACAGGCAACCTGGATCCGGACACTGCCTGGGAGATAATGCAGCTCATAGACCTTATAAACAAGCGCGGCACCACGGTAGTTATGGTCACCCACGCTAAAGACATAGTAAACCGCATGGGCAAGCGTGTCGTCGCCATAGACGAAGGCCGCATAGTGCGGGACCACAGGGAAGGAGAGTACGGCTACGATGATTAAGGGCTTCTTCTATTCCCTGAGACAGGCATTCAAGCAGCTGTTCAGAAATAAAGGCATGAGCTTTGCCTCTATATTCTCCATAACAGCCATGATGATAATACTCGCGCTCTTCCTTTTCCTGAGCATAAACATCAACTATCTCACGGAAAACGTCAAGGATCAGTTCGGGACCATAGAGATAATACTGCTGGAAGAGACCACCGAAGAGCAGTCGGAGGAGATGATGGACGAGCTCAGGAACCTGAGCGGCGTTGAGGACGTAATGTTCATCTCCAAGGACATGGCCATGGAGCAGTTCAAGATCAGCTGGGGAAGCAACGCCTACCTGCTGGACGGTCTTGATGAGAACCCGCTGCCGAACTCCATAAGGATAACTTTGTCGGATCTGGAAGCCGGAGATCTTATCGTGTCCTACATCGGGCGCATGGAAGGCGTTGAAGACGTGCGCTTCTACCGCGACGAGGTCAGCAAGGTAATAAAGATATCCAGCGCCATACAGCGCGGAGCCCTGATAGTGATCGCTTTCCTGGTGGTCATATCGATAATCGTCGTGGCAAACACTATCAAGCTCACGGTAATGGCCCGCGAGGACGAGATCAGCATCATGCGCTACATAGGCGCTACAAACTGGTTCATACGCGGTCCGATGTTCATAGAAGGAATACTCATAGGAGGGCTGTCCGCCGCGATCGCGGTTGGTCTGTCTTCGTTCATATACGTCAAGCTTTGCGATGCACTGGGGGAGAGGGCCTTCAGCCTGTTCTACACACAGCTGGTGGAGCCGCGCTTCCTGATAATAAATATAATCTGGATATTTGCCGCCCTGGGAATAGGTATTGGGACCTGCGGGAGCATGATATCCATGAGGCGCTACCTCAAGGCATAGAGAAAAGGGGATATGATGGATACCAGGGGGAAGAAAAAACTGGCGGTAAGACTGCTGCTGATATTGCTGGCAGTGTCTATGGTCGCGGTGCCTGTGTTCAGGCAGCCGGTCCCTGTCTACGCGGAAGAACTGGATGATGCCAAGGACAAACTGGACGAGACCAAAGAAGACATCAAAGATGCCGAAAAGAAGGTCAAGGACGGCAAGGCCCAGGCGGCAGCGCTTTCCGGACAGATCAAGGTCCTGGAGGACAAGGTCGCACAGACCAACTCGGAGATAAGCATACTTACCGACCAGCTTAACGGAACAAAGCAAAAGATCAACACCGCTATCGCGGAGCTCAACGAGCTTGAGGGCAGGCTCAACAGCCAGAACACATCGCTTAAAGCCAGGCTCCGCGCCATGTACAAGGCCGGCAACGTCGGAATGCTCTCCGTCCTGCTCGGTTCTTCCAGCATGTCGGAGATGGTCACCAACTACGAGATGATGCAGAGGGTGTTCAGATCCGACGCTGAGCTCATAGAAGACCTGGGAAACAGGTACGAAGACGTCCTTGTCCGCAAGACGGAGCTTGTGGAGCTCAAAAAGCTCCTTGAGCAGCAGCAGAAAGATCTCAACAGCAAGAAGACCAGCCTCAACAACGATACAAGGAGCGTCCTTGCTCTTAAAAAGAAGGTCGAGAGCAACACCGCTGCCCTGGAAGCGCAGATAGACGATCTGAAAAAACAGGCAGACGAGCTCAAGGAAGTCATCAAGAAACTGATGAGCAGCGGCAAGTACGCCGGCGGAAAAATGTGCTGGCCCTCCGCTGCAAGCGTCAGGATCACCTCGCCTTTCGGAAACAGGATACACCCGATACTCCGTGTTTATAAGTTCCATACCGGTATAGACATAGGCGCGGCGCACAACACTAAGATACTTGCCGCAAACTCCGGAAAAGTCATAGCAGCCGTCATCAGCCGCAAGAACACCGGCTACGGCACCTACGTTATAATAGACCACGGCGGCCGGATCAGTACGCTTTACGCTCACTGCGAGAAGCTGCTCGTTAAGGTCGGAGATAAAGTTAAGCGCGGGCAGCCGATAGCGCTCGTAGGAACTACAGGTTCGTCTACAGGCTATCATCTGCACTTCGAAGTCAGAGTAAACGGCCAGTACAAGAACCCGCTCGAATACGTATCTCCGGGAAAGTATTACTATGATTAAATGGGTCATTGCCCAAAAAAACAATACGCAGGATCAGGGGCTTCTTGGAGTCCCTGTTTCTGTTCTGGATATTCTGGAGCGCAGGGGGGTCACCGAAGACCAGCTTTCTGATTTCCTCTCGCCTCTGCCAAAGATCACTTACGATCCCTTCCTGATGCCGGATCTTAAGGAGACTGCGCAGGCACTGATCGATGCGGCGGACAGCGGGAAATGCATCTGCGTCTACGGAGACTACGACGCGGACGGAATAACTTCCACGGCGCTCATGACGACTGTTCTCAGGAAGCTCACGGACAAGGTGTTCTGCTACGTTCCCAGCCGCTTTTCCGACGGCTACGGGCTTACCATAGACGCGGTCAGGAGCATAAGGGAGAAGGGCGCGGACGTCCTGATCACAGTGGACTGCGGGAGCACCAGCCCCAGGGAAGTAAGCTTTGCCAGGGAGCTGGGCATGCAGGTGATGGTAACGGATCACCACATACTCCGCGAGGGCATGGATCCGGACTGCCTCTTCGTAAATCCCAAGAGGGACAGCAGCTATCCGTTTAAGGATCTGTGCGGCTGCGGCGTGGCATTCAAACTGGCGCAGGGAGTGCAGAGGCTGCTTGCTGCCAGGGGAGACAGGCGTTTCCCCGGGACGGACCTCAACTCGCTTCTGGACCTTGTCGCGATAGCCACCGTTGCGGATATAGTGCCCCTTGTGGACGAGAACCGCAGTTTGGTAAAGTACGGTCTGGACAGGATAAACCGCAGGGACAGGGCAGGGCTGGAGGCTCTGCTGAATGTGCTGGATCTTTCCGAAAAGATAATTGATTCTTCCAGCATTTCGTATATAATAGCACCGAACCTCAACGCGCTGGGGCGAATGGACAGCGCCATGCCGGGAGTCGAGCTTCTCGAAAGCCGCGGCAGCGCCGGACGCCTGGAAGAACTCGCCAGGCTCACTATAAAGACCAACATAGAGCGCAAGACCGAGCAGGAAAAGACCGCCCGTGTCTGCAGGGAAAAACTGCTCAGGGAAGACTGCGGCGAGTACGCACCTGTTATACTGGCTGAAGGCGCTCATGAGGGTGTCGCCGGTATAGTTGCCGGAAACCTCAAGGAACAGCTCTGCAGGCCGGTATGCATAGTCACGCCTGTAGAAAACGGACTGCTCAAAGGAACGGGAAGGTCCGTCTCGGGCATCAACCTTCACGAGTGCCTGGAGGAGTGCGGGGATATATTCACCCGCTTCGGAGGCCACGCGGGAGCATGCGGTTTCAGCCTGAAGGCGGAGAACCTGGGCATATTCAGGGAGCGCATGCAGCGCATAGTAAAGGCAAAGGCGGAGGCCGATCCGGACGTTTTCAACGAAAAGCTCTACATAGAAAAGGAACTCAGCGCAGACGAGAAAAACATAGGCTTTGCGGAGAGTTTAAAGCTCCTGGAACCTTACGGGGAGGGCAATCCCGTCCCGGTATTCTGCATGATGGGAGCGAGCGTCAGCTCCGTAAGGACCATGGGCGCGGAGGAGCAGCACATCAGATTCAATGCAACTACGGCTGACGGAGTGCCTGTGGGCTGCGTGCTGTTCGGAAGGGCAGACCAGTACAAGGACGTCATCTTCGGATCGGACCGGATAGACGTTGCCGGAGAACTGGACATAAACGAATTCAGGGGGGAGAGAAAGCTCCAGATGCGTATCAGAGACATACGCGCCTCGGAGTAAAGAGATAAAATGTATGTACGTAAAGGCGTAATAGCGCTGCTGCTGGCTGCGGCGCTCATAATAGGAGCCGGAGCGGTGATACTCCTTGGAAACCTCGGAGTAACGGACACCGTGATGCTCAGCAAAGACGAATACTCGGATCTTAAGCATTATAAGGATACTTACTTTAAGCTCGAGATAATCAGAAGGATTGCGACGGAGTCTTTTTATGAAGAAGCAGACCAGGAAAAGCTCCTGGACGGCGCGTACCGCGGGCTCATGAACGGGCTCGAGGACCAGTACTCTGTATACTACGATCCTCAGGAATACATAGACATGATGGAATCTCTCACGGGAGAGTATTCCGGAGTTGGCATGACTTTCTACGGCAACGATAACGGCGTGCTGGAAGTAGTCAAGGTCTTCAGGGAGTCTCCAGCCAAGAAGGCAGGGATGCAGCCCGGAGATATCATACTGGAAGTGGACGGAGTCCCGTTCTCCGGAGAGCAGTCTTCGGAGGCGGCTTCCAATATCCGCGGCAAGGAAGGCACAAGCGTGGAGCTGACCTACATGCGCGGAGGGGAAAAGGCCAAAGTAACCATAGTCAGAGCGACCATCAACGCCGAAACGGTCGATTACCAGATGCTCGAAGACGGTATTGGCTACATCCTGATCGATTCATTCGAGTCCAAGACCGCGGAAGAGTTCAAGTATGCTCTGGATACGCTTACCGCAGAAGGCGCAAAGAGCCTCGTTATAGACCTGCGCAACAACGGCGGCGGGCTTGTTGCTTCCGCCAGCAATATCGCTGACCAGCTCATGAACAAAGCGACCGTAGTCTATACAGAAGACCACAACAAGAAGAGAGAATACATCACTACGGAGAACGGAAGGACAGCTCTTCCGTACGTGGTGCTCGTAAATCAGTATACTGCTTCGGCTTCGGAGATACTCTGCGCAGGCATACAGGACAACCACGAGGGCATCATCGTGGGGACCCAGACCTACGGCAAGGGCATAATCCAGGCGTTCTGGCACATCGGAACAGACGGTTCTGCCATAAAGATGACATATCAGCAGTATTATTCGCCCTCGGGCAACAAGATCCACGGAGTCGGCATCACCCCGGACTACGTGGTGGAACTCGTTGAAAACGATCCTACGGATCATCAGCTAAACAAGGCAATAGAGGTACTGAAGAAATGATACTTTTCACAAGCTTCCATTTCATCCTGATAGCAGCTGCGGTGATACCCGCGATTGCGCTGCTCTTCTACATCTACAAAGAGGATAAGCTGGAAAAAGAACCCCCTCAGCTGATCATCAAACTGGTGGTGCTGGGCGTGGTATCGACTCTCCTTGCAGCCCTTACGGAAAGGATAGGGATGTCCATCCTGGCGTCAGCCTTTTCGCAGAACAGCTTTGCCTACAGGGCACTGCTGTATTTCGTGGTAGTTGCGCTTTCGGAAGAAGGCTTCAAGTATCTTGCGCTCAAGATAGGCAGCTGGAGGAGCCCGGAGTTCAACTGCAAGTTCGACGGAGTGGTCTACGCTGTGGCTGTGGCCCTGGGATTCGCACTGTGGGAGAACATCCAATACGTGCTTGCCTACGGTTTCTCGACGGCTCTGATCAGGGCTGTCACCGCTGTGCCCGGACACGCCTGCTTCGGAGTACTGATGGGAGCCTGGTACGGGCTTGCCAAGAGGAAAGAGGCCCAGGGATGGCACAGCGCATCGCGCCTGGCGAGGACCCTTGCAGTCATTTGCCCGGCACTGGTGCACGGCGCCTACGATTACATTGCCACCAACGAGAGCAGCATGGGGACCATAACCTTCATAGTGTTCGTAGTAGTGATGTTCGTGATCTGTTTCTACACAGTAAAGAGGCTTTCTGCCGATGATAAATATCTGGAAGAAGAATAAATGAATACAACGACCGTTACAGCTTTAGTTTTATTTGCAATAACTTATATACTGATTTTCGCACTGGAGAAGGCAAGGCCGTATATCGCCCTTGCCTCTGCCGCTGTTTTTGTGATCATAGGCCTCACGGGGCTGCTGCCCGGCTTTGATTACAGTATATCGGACGCAGTCTCGGAGATAGACTGGAACGTCCTGATGATGATAGCCGGTACCATGGGTACGGTACAGCTGTTCATCGATTCCGAGATGCCCAAGCTGATGAGCGACATACTCATCTCCAAGGTGGGCTCCGTAAAATGGATGATAGTCTCCATGAGCCTTTTCGCAGGCATCATTTCGGCTTTTGTGGACAATGTCGCGACGGTGCTGATGATTGCGCCTGTAGCGCTTGCGATATGCAAAAAGCTGGAGATATCTCCGGTACCTACGATAATCTGCATATCCATATCGTCTAATCTCCAGGGAGCAGCGACTCTTGTGGGAGATACCACATCCATACTCCTGGCTAAGGCAGCGGAGCTGGATTTCATGGATTTCTTCTTCTACAAGGGAAGGCCCGGCATGTTCTGGGTCACCGAGGCCGGAGCGCTGGTGAGTGCGGTCATCATCATCTGGATGTTCCGCAAGGAGAACGACAGGATCCACGATATCGTTACAACAAAAGTTGAGGACAAGGTGCCTACGGTGCTCCTGTCCCTTACGATACTGAGCCTCATTGCAGTGTCGTTCATCCCCTACAAGGATGCGGCCGCGGAGGGACAGTTCTACAAGCCCGACTGGACCAACGGCGCTCTGTGCATGCTGTTCTTCATAATAGGGCTGGTGCGCGAATGCATCAGGAAGAAGGACCCGAAGATCGCAAAAGAAGCGGTCACGCAGCTGGATTTTTACACGCTGGAGCTTCTTGCAGGGCTGTTCATAGTCATCGGCGGCATAAAGAAGGCCGGAGTCATCAAGCTGCTGGCGGATGGCATATTCAGCATCTGCGGCGGATATACAAGGTCTGCTCTGTTCATAACGTTTACGGTAATAGTGTGGATGTCCGTGCTGATCTCGGCGTTCATAGACAATATTCCTTATGTCGCGACCATGCTGCCTGTGGTGAGCTCGCTGTCGGCGCAGTTTGCGGTATCCGCGGACTCTTCCGTGGCTCTGCACAGCGCTACTCTGATGTACTTCGGCCTGCTGGTCGGAGCGACCCTTGGCGGAAACATCACCCCGGTCGGCGCGTCTGCAAACATTACGGGAATCGGAATACTACGCAAGGAAGGATACTCGGTAAAGCCGGCTCAGTTCATGAAGTACAGCGTGCCGTTCACGCTTGCCGCGGTCCTTACCGGTTACCTGCTTCTGTGGATCATCTGGATGTAAAAGGAGGCAATCATGAAGCATTATGTTTTCCTGAAGTACGAGGAAGGTTACTTCAACGACGAGACTTTTGCGCAGCTGGCGGAACTGTTCAAGGCGGCTGTTGACGCCAGACCGGAACTGTCTGACTTTGCTGCCAAAAAGAACGTTCTTCCGCGAGATGTAAACATGGATCTGATGATAAGCTTTACTGCGCCAGGTCCGGAAGCGATACTGCCTTACGTGAAGTCTCCGCTGCATCTGGCGGCTGCCGCTGTGAGCGGGCCTCACGAGACAGCGCGTTTTTCCTTTGACTGCGAAGACTGAATAAAGAAATGGATAGCGGGGGATGCCGGTTTTGGTGTGCCCCGTTTTATTTTATGATCATGAATATCTATCTTGTAAAAAAAGAAAAAGGCCGCATATATAATTCTGAGGATATCGTCCGGGCGCTTTTCGGTTTGGAGCTGACGCATGACGAAGACGGCGCGCCGCGCCTCGCCGGCGGCGAGGCGCCCCGGCCTGCGGCCGGGCTGCTGCGTCCGCAGCAGGCGGCGCGCCACATCTCCATCACCGACACAAAAAACTACTGGGCCTGTGCGCTCTCAGACTATCCTGTAGGCTTAGACATGGAGGAGTCAGGCCGCGTCATAAAGCCTGACATCGCCAGGCGTTTCCACAAGGATGAACAGGAATACCTAGCAGCCCTTTCCGAAGGCAGCCGCGAGTGGACAGCGGAGTTCCTGTCCGTCTGGACCCGCAAGGAGGCCTATTCCAAGCTGCTCGGAAAAGGCTTAAGGCTTGGCTTTTCAAGGTTTTCCGTCCTTGGAGCCCTGAAAGCGGATCCCGGCGACGGCGGTCAGCCAGTCCCGGTCGTCTCCTTTGAGTACAAGGACCTGGTCTTCGGTCTCGCAGGCGGAGACCTGCAGCCCGCCGCCGGAAACTACAGCTATCCCGCCGGCTCACGCGCCGTAGCGAAGATCGTCCCCGCGGATTACGATGCTCCCATGGAGCAGTCCGCCCTGGACTATGCAGCCGGTCTTCTTGATGCCCGCGCCTATTCTTCCGCTGCACTTCTGAAAAAGCTTCAGGAAAGAGGCTACCGCAGTGAAGAGTCAGAAGAAGCTCTGGAAAAGCTCAGAAGCTACGGCTACGTCAACGATGAAGAATTTGCGGGATCTCTTGCACGACGCGCCGCTGAAAGCGGTAAGGGCAGCCGCCGCATCATCCTCGAGCTCAGGGAAAAGGGCATAGACAAGGAGCTCGCTGCAAAGGCGGCTTCCGGCTATAAAGAGAGCGATCTTTCCCGCGCCATGGCGGAAGCCCGCGTCCTGGCTGAAAAGTCCGGGCTTTTCAATGCCGCAGCCGATGGCGCTCTGCTCCTAGCCGCATCCGCTGACCCGGACGAAGACGCAGGCCGTGAGCAGAAAAAGGAGCTTTTTGAAAAGCGCCGCAGGCTTGCCGGAAAGATCTCCCGCAAACTGTCCTCGCTGGGCTACGACGCTTCGGTCATCTACTCAGTCCTTGAAGACCTCGGTCTATAGGTCCCGGCAGCTACAGCCGGTATATGTCGCGTATTAGCTCCCTTGCGAGTTTTGTATTTAGCGTCCCGGACGGAGAATCATAGGTATATATCATGTTCTTGCCGGGGATGATCCCCGCGGAAGAATACGTGCCCGCTTTCCAGTCATTGCCGTAAAGGTATTCCTCGGTCATCAGACCGCGGTGCTCGTGGAACACCAGAGAGCCGTCGCGCCGCGCCCCGATAAAATCCGGGGAGATCTTGACGCCTCCGATCAGGATCACCTCGTCATAGTGGAATGGGATCTCTAAAGAGTCATAGATCTCAAACAGCAGCGCTTCGGATTTGGAGCGGCAGTTGATCCCGTGAGCAGTGGGGTGGATCTTGTGTTCAAGGTGAGATGTGTTTTCGCAGTAAGATGCCGCGGCCCATTCCCAAGGGTCCATGCTGCCTATAGAAAGCCTGACCTCTTTCGGAAAATCGTTCTGAGAAGGGTTTGGATAATTGAACCCCTCGGATCTGGCGGGCTCCATGACTCTGCGCGGGTCCAGATGTTCAAAATGACGGGGCATGGCCTGCAGAATGTCTTTATAGTCCAGAGATTCCATCTGCTTCAGGGCGGTTTCCAGCAGTCCCGCATTGCTGCCCAGCCTGCGGCAAAGCTCCTTTTCGAACGCAGCATTTGCCATCCGGTAGACATAGTCGCTGTCAGGGTCCAGATACCGGATCTTTCTCCGGCCGTCTTTGTTCCCAACAGCCGCAAACCGCAGTTTTCCATGGTCAAAAGTGATCATCAGCCGGTTCATCGGTGACCGTTTTGCTGCATTTCTGACAGTTTTGCAGTCTGAGAGCATCTCTGTCAGAATATCGCTCAGTTTTTCTAAGTAAAAGTTGTTCATCTTGATGTGTTTGCGCTCCTTTCGCCCGTTTTGTGCAATAAATTATAGCATAAATACCAATATATGGAAGACAAACAGGGCCGATCAGCCAAAGTCTGTGCAGTTTTCGTTGTTTGCCGGCATTTGCTTCTGACTGACCAGGCTATAACAGGCCAAAGTGTCAGAAATGGATAAAACCGAGCCCGAATACGGGTAATGCCAAATGCAAAACGAGCACAAATGACCAGCATAAAGCCCACCCAGCTAGTCAAATGACCTGCACAAAGCCGTCTGGTAAATCAAACGACACGCTCAAAGCTGCCCAGCCAATCAAAGGTGTCATGAAAAGCATTCCCGTTGGGCGCAAACAAGATATGTATGTCTTTCTTCCTGGCAAATAAGCAGTTCAATGTCTTCCTGCCGGACAAATGGGCAGTTCAATATTTTTTGCCGAACACAACTGGCCGCGCAAGGCCAACGTGCCGGACAAATACGGCTTGCCCAAAATGGAGAACCGTGGTATTATTACAAATTGTATTAGTTTGCTCTGCAATAGGGCTTGCGCTGCACCACCGGCGGCGCGGGCTGACCGCAGAGGGGCCGGCAGACATCCGGCAGATATTGATCAATATTTCATTCACATAAAGGGTAACGAAATGTACAAGAATCTATCAGACAAACCTATTGCAGAGGTGCAGCTCGCCCAGGCAGACAGATGGGACGAGATGAACATGCTCCAGAAGTGCGTCGATCTCCGCGAAGGACAGCCCAACTTCCTGTTCTACGAGGGACCTCCCACAGCTAACGGTAAGCCTGGCATCCACCACGTCATCGCAAGGACGCTCAAGGACTCCATCTGCCGCTACAAGACCATGCAGGGCTACAAGGTCCGCCGCAAGGCAGGCTGGGACACCCACGGACTTCCAGTAGAAATAGAAGTCGAAAAGCAGCTCGGCTTCTCCGGCAAGCAGGACATAGAAAAGTACGGCATCAGGGAGTTCAACGAGAAGTGCAAGGCTTCGGTCTTCACCTACGAGGCCATGTGGCGCAACATGACCCACCGCATGGGCTACCTGATCGATCTTGACAACCCCTACATAACGCTGGACAACAACTACATCGAGACCGGCTGGTGGATCATAAAGGAATTCTTCAAGGCCGGACTCATCTACGAAGGACACAAGGTCGTTCCTTACTGCCCGCGCTGCGGAACAGGGCTTGCATCCCACGAAGTCGCTCAGGGCTACAAAATGATCAAGGTCACCTCCCTCTACGTTCCCTTCAAGAAGAAAGAGGAGGAGAACACCTATTTCATGGCATGGACCACCACAGCCTGGACACTCGCTGCAAACGAGTTCCTGGCAGTCGGCCCCGACATAGATTACGTAAAGGCAGAGCAGGACGGCAAGTACTACATCATGGCAAAGGCCAGAGTGGACGCGGTCCTCGGCTCCCACGGCGAGTATAAGATCGTCGAGGAGATGAAGGGTACGGACCTGGAGGGCCAGGAGTACGAACAGCTCATGCCCTTCGTGGAGATCCCCGGAAGAGCCTTCTTCGTAGGCACCGCCGATTACGTCACCACCGAAGACGGTACCGGAATAGTACACTGCGCTCCCGCTTTCGGCGAGGACGACTACGTAGCCGG
>JAEEGL011455725.1_pt1 | contig 14084 bp, 13 predicted proteins | sample 9134231 | NCBI WGS metagenome assembly JAEEGL01 (sample SAMN16246548, study PRJNA631951) | gut metagenome | biome: gut microbiome; feature: rumen; material: fiber-attached | host: Bos | place: Iran: Karaj | collected 2018-10 | reverse complement strand
GTCACTTTACATACATGATACAGACAGCCGCGATAGCGGCAGTAGAGCCTGACAAGGCAACTCTGCCAGCTTGCTGAGCAGATTGCCGATGTCAGGGCGAGTCTGTAGAATGTATGTAAAGTGGCTGTGAATAGTAACAAACTTTGCAAAGACAGGCCTATGAATGTATGTATAGTGGCTGTGAATAGTAACAAACTTTGCAAATACAATCCTATGAATGTATGTGAAAGTGGCTGTGAATAATATAATACTACTTACTGCAAATTTCAGTTTAGATTCGATTTTTTTCTTTCAATATATCATATTTTTCCATATAAAAAGACGGATAAAACTATCCGTCTTTTATACTATCTCTATAAGTCTAACAATATTCGAATATTATAAATAATGTTCTTCCCGTCAGCGAATCTGATAAAGTATATTAGACTCAAAACACATATAATGCTGTGGATTATAACAGCAATGATCAATTGCTTTTTACTGATATTTTGCAGTAATTTTCTTTGTGCAATTATGAATCCTATTATCCTCGCCAGGATAAAAGTCAGTTCACAACATCCTGCACCAAAACGGAATCTGATCGGATTTGACATTGCTCCGTTCCAATTTTCATATTCAATAAAATCAGGACCTGCAATATGCCATAGGATCTGTGGAATATACAGCACAAACAATACCAGAAGAATGATATCGATTATTATGAGAATGATGCTTTTAACTCTGTTTTTCATAAATGTCCTCCTGAATAATGTGTATATGTATTAACTATCTATATACTTAAAGACGCAAATATTTTTACATAAGTTACATTTCACGTGAAACTTTTTCACAGTATTTTTATAAACACCACATATAGAGTCCTTAAAATGTTTCACGTGAAACACCACAATATGATGTTTATGATTTTAAATTTAAAATACAAAATATAGAATGTAAAAAAATGTTTCACGTGAAACATCAATATATAGTAGAGTATAAAGATGTAACTATTCACAATAAATGCTATATTTCAATTATATTCCGAAAAGATGTAGAGCGACCCGCTGACATATATGCCAACGGGTCGCCGATTATTGTTTAATGGCAACAATATCTTGAAAACAAATTAATTAAGTGTTATGTTAAACTATATAGAAAACATTGTTTACTCACACCATAAAAGGAGCTGACAAATCTATGTGGAAAAAAATAAAGAAGTTTTTGATGTTATCCGGATTTGCCGTTGCGGTAATGCATCTGTTTAACAGATACGTTTCCTTTGTAAATTCACTTCACGGCAAAAAAGAGGAACCTGAAGATAAATACTACGAAACAAAAAACGGAAAAGTATATTACAGACAGCAGGGTGAAGGATCGCCCGTCCTGCTGATACATGATATTGCACATGACACATCTTCCTATGAGTGGTACAACAATATCGATGAGCTTTCAAAAGATCACACAGTTTATGTCTTGGATCTTTTGGGTTGTGGCAGATCCGATAAGCCAAACATAAGTTATGTTGCTTACCTTTATGTTCAGCAGATAAACAGCTTCATAAAAGATATCATCGGAAAAGAGACAGATGTTATTACATCAGGTGATTCATTTGCGATTGCTGCTTTTGCAAAAACCGTAACAAACAGTCTGATCCGTAATATAGTTGCCATCAATCCTCCAAAGTATCACACTGCAAACATCACTCCTTCCTCAAAGGAAAAGCTGATACATGAAGTAATAAACATGCCGGTACTCGGAACATTCATATATAATGTAAAAAATACAGCGTTCTTTACCAACCGGAAGATGTCGGAAAAATACTACGAAAACAAAAACAATGTTTCCAGCAAACTTATGGACAGCTTCTATGAAATGTCACATGAGGCAGATGGTAACGGAAAGTTTCTTTATGCCAGCGAACTTACCAATTATACTGACAGCGACATCATGATAGCTCTTCCAAAATTAACGGATGCATCCATCACCATAATCTCCAATATAAATACAGATTATGAAGAGTACAAAAAGACTCTGCCCAATATAAAACTGATCGATATTGACTATGGCAAAAAGAAACCTCAGATGGAATATCCTGAAAAGATCAATGAACTGATATTGGAAAGTATAAAATAAAAAAGAACCGGGTTCTTAAAATTCCCCGGTTCCAAATGATCATCAAATAGGTTCTTTCGAAGGAGTGCCCGCCTTGCGCGGGTACTTTTTTGGTGTAGGCTTTATCTTACTTACAAATACAAAGGATCTTGAGATATCATCGTAAAGATCAAACTTTTCTATGGATGTGATCTCACCACCCAAAATCTTTACCGCATTTTTTGCACCGGATGCTTCTTCATCCACATCACCGGATTTATAAGAAATGAATTTTCCATCAGGCTTTACCAGAGGAAGACAATACTCTGATAAAGTTGAAAGATTTGCTACTGCTCGTGAAACACAGATGTCATATTTTTCTCTGTGATCTGCTTTATGTGAAATATCCTCTGCTCTGGAATGAACTGTGCGGATATTCTCTAAAGCCAGCTCATCTATCACTTCGTCCAAAAACTTCATCCTTTTATTCAAAGAATCGATCAGTGTAACATCAAGTTCCGGAAAACATATCTTTAAAGGCACACCCGGAAAACCTGCTCCGGTTCCCAAGTCTGCAACAGATATCTTCATATTCAGATCAACATATTTTGATAAAGCAACCGAATCACAGAAATGCTTTATGACCACATCTTCAAAATCGGTTATGGCCGTAAGGTTCATAACCTTATTTTTTTCGATCAGCATTTCATAGAATTTGAGCAGATTTTGTATTATATCATTTGTGATATATATATTTAATCCGGATAACTTTTCTTTTATATATTCTTCTCTGTTCATAAAGATCATTTTCCTATACTGTTCAAATATACGATCAAAACAGAAATATCAGCGGGACTTACTCCGGAGATACGCGAAGCCTGACCGATGGATACAGGCTTAAGTTTTGAAAGTTTCTGTCTTGCTTCAAGTCTTAAAGACGGAACATCATCATAATCAATGTCTGCGGGAATAAGACGTTTTTCAAGTCGCTTAAATTCTGCCACCTGTTTTTCCTGGCGCGTGATATATCCGTCATATTTTATATTTATGTTAACCTGTTCTCTTACATCGTAAGGCAAGTCAGGTCTTTCCGGATCAAGAGGTGCTAACTTTTCATAATCAAGCTCCGGCCGGCATATAAGATCAGATAACAATACACCGCACATGAGAGGAGTTGAACCTAAAGATTCTAAAATTTCCTGATTTTTTGCTGCGGCTCCTATAACTATGGACGAAACTCTCTCGATCTCTTCATCTATCAGCTTCTTTTTCAGAACAAGTTTTTCATATCTTTCATCAGAGATAAGTCCGACTTCATGTCCGATCGGTGTTAATCTTAAATCTGCATTATCCTGTCTCAGCAGAAGCCTGTATTCCGCACGGGATGTCATCATGCGGTACGGCTCGAAGTTTTCTTTTGTTATAAGATCGTCGATCAAAACTCCGATGTACGCCTGGCTTCGATCCAATACTACCTGATCTTTTCCCAAAAGTTTCATCGCCGCATTTATTCCGGCTATAATACCCTGGCCCGCAGCTTCTTCATAACCTGAAGATCCGTTTGACTGTCCTGCGGAAAAAAGACCGGATATATTTTTAAACTCTAGAGTATGATAAAGCTGATTCGGATTAAAACAATCATACTCAATAGCATATGCATTCCTGACGATCTTTGCATTTTCAAGTCCCGGAACAGTTCTGTACATCTGCCACTGAACATCTTCCGGCATGGAAGAAGACATACCGCTGATGTACATCTCATTTGTATTCAATCCTTCGGGCTCGACAAAAAGCTGATGTCTGTCTTTTTCGGCAAACTTCACCACCTTGTCTTCTATCGAAGGACAGTATCTCGGACCGACTCCTTCGATAACACCGGAATACATTGGAGATCTGTGAAGATTTTCACGTATGATCTCATGTGTTTTTTCATTGGTGTATGTCAGATAACATTTAACCTGTTCTTTTTGAATCGAATCCGGATCTGTTGTAAAAGAAAACGGAACGATGGGATCATCACCGCACTGCTCTGTCATTTTTGAAAAATCGATGGATCTTTTATCAATTCGTGCAGGAGTTCCTGTCTTGAAACGCATTATCTCGATACCGTGATCCATTAAAGATTGCGTAAGATGAGTCGCAGCTGAAAGACCGTTGGGACCTGTGTAAGTTATCATCTCACCGCAAAGACATCTCGCATTAAGATAAACTCCGGTACACAAGATCACGGCACGACAATGATAGATGGAACCGGACAAAATCTTCACACCTGTTATCTTGCCGTCTTCCACCAGAATATCCGTAACTTCAGCCTGTCTTATCTCAAGGTTTTCCTGATTTTCCAAAACCTTTCTCATTGAACGCGAATACTCTGCTTTGTCGGCCTGGGCTCTCAATGAATGAACAGCCGGGCCTTTCGAAGTTCCCAGCATCCTCGACTGTATAAAAGTCTTATCTATATTTTTTGCCATTTCACCGCCCAGGGCATCTATCTCGCGAACGATATGTCCCTTACTGCTGCCACCTATATTTGGATTGCAGGGCATCATCGCAATTGAATCTACGCTCACAGTAAAAATCACAGTTTTTAAGCCAAGACGTGCAGTTGCCAAAGCTGCTTCACAGCCCGCATGACCTGCACCAATAACGCAAACATCTGCTGTTTGTTCGTACATAAATTATTTCCCCATACAAAAATCTTTAAATATTTTATCGACCAAATCTTCTTCAACCGCTTCGCCGGTGATCTTTCCAAGGTCGGCATATGCTGCCATGAGATCACCCGTAAGAAAATCTTCTGTGACCATGTTTGCTATTCCATCCATCACAAAATTTAATTTTTCCTTTGCGCTCCTTATAAGCTCCACATGTCTGAGCTTGCTGATCATTATTTCTTCGTTGACTTTTATCTCATCTATGGAAAAGATATTATATATCATTTCCTTTAATGTATCATATCCGTCTCCTGTTTTGGAAGAAAACATGATAAAACGGTCCTTGAATTTTTCCTGCAAAACGGAAACGTCCGCAATGACATTCATATCATTTTTGTTTACAAGACATATTACATGACCTGATCTTATTTTATCATCTATGGCATTAAATATATCACTGTCTTCATCACTTAAAGGCTTCGAACCGTCACAAACGTATAGTATGAGATCGGCAATACATATACTTTCATAAGCTTTATCGACACCTATCTTTTCAATGACATCATCCGTTTCCCTGATGCCCGCGGTATCTGTGATATTCAATGTTATGCCTGAAATGTTTATCTTTTCGGTCAGAATATCTCTTGTAGTGCCGGCAATATCAGTAACGATCGCTCTGTCATATCCTGCAAGAAAATTTAAAAGAGAAGATTTTCCCGCATTGGGTTTTCCTACAATAACAGTATTGATACCGTCGTTTACCACACGGCCATGATCATACGAAATTATAAGTTTATCAAGTTTCTTTATCAGATCAGATACTTTACTTTCAAGTTTTGGCATATAATCATCCAGAGAGTAATGTTCCGGATCATCCAAAGCTGCTTCTATAAAAGCACATTCATGTAATATTTCTTCACGAAGCGAACTTATGCATCCCGATATCCTGCCACTTAACTGATCAAGAGAACTTTTAAGAGAAAGATCACCGGATGAAGATATTATATCCATCACGGATTCTGCCTGTGAAAGATCAAGTCTTCCGTTTAAAAAAGCTCTTTTGCTGAACTCTCCGGGCTCTGCCAGTCTTGCTCCGTTTTTTAACACCACGGACAATATCTTATTCATTACAAAAATTCCACCGTGGCAATCGATCTCTATAACATCTTCGCCGGTAAAACTTTTCGGTCCCTTAAATATGAGTAAGACTACTTCATCGACCGGAGTGTTTTCTGATCCCTCATCACAAATATATCCGTAATGCATCGTATAAGGTTTATATTTGAAAATATCTTTTTCACCCTGAGACGGAAAAAATATTTTATCGGCAACAGCAAAAGCATCAGGACCGCTTATCCTGATAACACCGACTCCCGATGAAGTTATACCGCTGGCTATTGCAGCTATAGTATCATTTATCATAATATTTCACCCGGCCTTAAACCCAGTTCTAAATAATTAAAAAGACTTATATATTTGTCCTATATAAAAATTATTACAATAAATTCTGTTATAAACATGAAAAAGGACTATCATATAATGACAGCCCTCAATCAAAAACATATAATTTCTACTTCTTTAATGCGATCACAACATGTCTGTAAGGTTCCTCACCCTCAGAGAAGGTTGTCACATATTTGTCATTCTGAAGAGTTGAGTGAATGATGCGACGCTCATAAGGATTCATAGCTTCAAGCTCAACCTGTCTCTTGGTACGCTTTACCTTGTAAGCGATATTTCTGGCAAGAGACTCAAGAGTTTCTTTTCTGCGGCGGCGATAATCTTCCGTATCAAGTTTGATGCAGATATAATCATCATGATTTTTATTTACCGCAAGGCTTGTAAGATACTGAAGTGAATCAAGAGTTGCTCCTCTCTTTCCGATCAGGATACCCATATCCTCGCCCTTGAACTCGATGTTCATAACCTTATCGATGTTGTCTGTCTCAATGATGATCTCAGCTTCAACATCCATTGCTTTAAGAACACTCTCAAGAAAAGCTCTCGCTGCATCTTCATGTGTCAGCGAAGTCTCTTTTTTTCTTGCCTTGATAACAGCAGGCTTGCTGCCAAAACCAAGAAAACCGGTAGATTCTTTTTCAACTATCTCATATTCAAGCTCATCACTTGTAACTCCCAGATCAAGTGATGCATCTGTGATAGCATCATCAACGGTCTTACCCGAATATTCTTTATATTCCATTTTTTATTACTCCTTGTAAAATATATACCTATTTACTGTTGCGCTCATTGAATTCTTTTACCATGTTGGCTCTTGCCGTCATGGATCCGGGTTTTGCTCCGGCTGATGACATGCGCGCTTTTGCAAGTTTCTCTTCTTTTCCGGCTCCGGAAACTCCCTCGTCAGCAGAACCGTTTATGTTTTTGGTGTTAACATTTGCAGCTTTGTAAATATCCATGCCTGCAAGTCTTTGTTTTCTCTTTTCTGCTTTCTTTTTTGCTTTTTCGGCATTTTTTTCAACCATCTTGTCAAAATCAAGACCGCTTAAATACTTATTGAAAGCAAACTGCTGTATGCAACGAATAAGAGCAGAGACGATCCAGTAAAGACCAAGACCTACCGGAACCGTAAAACACATTACCAGTGAAAACAGAGGCATGGTCTTGTTCATGGTTTTCATCTGCTGAGCCATCTGATCGTTGGGATCCGGATTTTCCGGCTGCGGCATAAGCTTGATGTTCAATACCTGAGTTAAATAAGATACAACCGGTATAAGAACAGCACCAAACATAAGAAGGAAATTTTTTTCATTAAAACCTGATACTATGTGGTTCCACGGTGAATATCCTATGTTAAGTCCAAGGAAGTTGTTGATGTGTTCCAATTCTTCTTTTACGGAAGTGATGGTGGATGCTATACCAGAAAAATTCTCGCTGAGATAAGTCCAGCTTGCATCATTCATCTTATACAATACATCTATTATGTAATTTGTAACAACAGATGTATCCGCAACCGTAAAATCAACCTTAAGAGTTTTAAGTGATGACTGTGTATTGATAAGCTCGGTCATCTTTTCCTGATAACCGTTTACACCCATAATACCGTTTGTTAAAGGTAAAAATACATTTTTTACCGAGTTAACATAAGCCGGAACATTATACATAACTCTGTATAATGCAAAAAGAATGGGCATCTGTATCAAAATCTGAACACATGAACCTGAAGGCGAAACACCGTATTTGTCGTAAATAGCTCTTGTTTCCTCATTTTGAGCCATCATGGAATCCTGATCTTTTTTGCCCTTATATTTTGCCTGAATAGCTTTGAGTTCAGGATTCATCTTGCGGGACACAAAAGAGAATTTCTGCTGCTGATAAGTAAGAGGCAGCATACATGTATAAATAATGATGGTCAAAAGAATAATAGACAGACCTATGTTATTGATACCTATTTTTGACATCAAAAGATAGGTCAGATTCATGATAAGACCTAAGACTCTGGCAATCGGTCCTAAAATTATGCCGTCATACTGAGTCAGGATAATATCGGTCACTTTTTATTTTTCCTCCAAAATTCGTCAGGCACAGGATCGAAGCCTCCGTGTGAAAAAGGATTACAACGGATGAGACGCCAAGTTGTTAATATTGAACCTTTTATTATGCCGTGTTTTTCAAAGGATCCTATTGCATAATCCGAACAAGACGGAAAATAAGGACATTTGAAACCTTTATACGGAGAGAATGCATTCTTGTAAAACCTGATCAAAAAAATGATTGCTTTTTTCATATTGTTATCTTATGAAGATCGGCGAGACGGAGTAACGATGATTCCACCTGGTGGAAGTCCATGTCCTTTGCCGGTATTCTCGCGATGACTACAATGTCCAAACCGCTTTTGAACATCTCTTCATGTAGTCTGTAGGCTTCACGCACCAGCCTGGCAAAATGATGTCTCACCACGCTGTTGCCCTTTTTTTTGCTGATGGATATGCCAAGCCTGTTGATATCCATACCGTTTTCTCTGACGTAGACCACAATATTTCTGTCTGATTTTGATCTTTTCTCATTATAAACTTTTTGAAAATCTTCGTTTTTCTTAAGTGATTCGGAAAACTTCATCAAGTTCACTTCCTATTAGATATGAGTATACATTCAGAGCCAAGCTCGAAAATCAAAGATTTTCTCGCTATTTGGTTCTCACCAAAGAAATTTATTTAAAAACCCTCTTATGAATGCAAGCATTCAACGAGTTTTTTATATAAATTGCCTTAGCTCTGAATATAACAAATAAAGAAAAGACCACATCGCTGTGGCCTCAAAAAATCAATTAAGCAGAAATCTTCTTTCTTCCTTTTAATCTTCTGGCAGCTAAAACCTTACGGCCACCCTTTGTGCTCATTCTGCTACGGAAACCGTGAACTTTTGCTCTCTGTCTCTTTTTAGGCTGGAATGTCATCTTCATGGGAAATACACCTCCTTTTCTCAACAAAGCGTCGGAATACATAATATCAAGTGAAACTGCATAAGTCAAGGAAAAAATAAAAAAATTTCAGTCAAATTGCTTTGATCCTAATATAAAAGAAATTGATTGATTATTTTTTGGTTTTAGTATATTATGTAAAGGGTTTGTGGCGTTATTTAGAAGTATTTTGTGTTTTAACGTATACTACCACATAAAAACACAAAAACAGTCATATAACCCAAATTTAAGCCTTACAGGAAAAATGGTATATGGAAGATATAATCAAAAACTGGGAAAAGATTAAAGAAACCGTCAAACAGGAATGCGATCTGAGCAGCACTTCTTATGATTCGTGGATAAAACCCATGACTATAGGCAAGATCGAAGATAATGTAATATATGTTCCCTGTAATGACAGTTTCCATTTAAACTATATTAATAAGAAATATGTCAACATTATCAACGACATTATCAGAGAATTCGGTTATAAAGACCACGTTATAAAACTGGTACTGGCTTCCGACATCGAAAAAAATGGTGATGATAACAACTTATCAACAAAAAGTGGACAAAATGATGTTAATAATGTTGATAATATAGGATTAAATCCTTCATATACTTTTGAGAGTTTCGTAGTCGGAAAAAGTAACCAGTTTGCTAGAGCCGCCTCACTTGCAGTGGCAGAGTCACCCGGTGATGTATACAATCCACTCTATCTTTTCGGTGATTCAGGTTTGGGTAAAACACATCTTATGCAGTCTATTGCACATTTTATCCACAATCATAACCCCGAAAAAAAGGTTGTGTATGTTTCTTCCGATACATTTACAAACGACCTTATCCAGGCCATCAGAAACAATAATAATTATCAGGCCAAAGAGTTGTTTCGTAACAAATACAGAAACATTGATGTACTGTGTATAGACGATATACAATTTATAATAGGAAAGGAAGCAACTCAGGAAGAGTTTTTCCACACCTTCGAACAGCTGTATAACAACAACAAACAGATCATCATAACCTCGGATCGAAACCCCAAGGAAATGGCTACTCTTGATGAACGTATCAGATCCAGATTCGAGTGCGGTCTTATGGCTGACATTGGACATCCGGATTATGAGACCAGAATGGCCATCCTTCATAAAAAAGAAGAAAAAGATCAGATCCATATCAATCCGGAGATCATTGATTACATCGCTACAAACGTAAAATCAAATGTCCGTGAGCTTGAAGGCGCTTTCAACAGGATTGCTGCAAAGATAAAACTCTTAGGCAATACTGATATGGAATTTGATCTTGAGTTTGCCAAAAAAGAGTTGGCGGATATCATAAATCCGGATGAAAAGCGTGAGATCACAATACAGTTAATTGTTGAAACTGTTGCTGAATACTACAATATAACTCTTGAACAGATGATGTCAAAAAAGAGATCCAATGATATTGCAAGACCGCGTATGATAGCCATGTATCTTGCAAAAAATATGACTGATTCTTCTTTGGATGCCATCGGAGCAAGCCTTGGAGGACGTGATCATTCCACAGTTATCCACGGAGTTAACAAAATCAACGATGACATTATGAACAGTGACGAGTTCAAGCAGCAGATAGATACCATTAAAAAGAAGATCAATCCAAGTTAATCCACATTTTTCATGGATTATATACATGCTTTCAAGGTTGAGACAACATACTTATCAAGTTCGAAAACATGCACCGTTACTGGCCTTGATGGCATTATAAACTTTTCAACACCCCCTACTGATACTACTGCTGATTTTTTTAAAAATATATATACATATTCAGGACCGGTTAAGAGTATTATTTTTGTTGCCCGGTTGAAAACAAAAAAGGAGAACACCATGAAGATCAAATGTATGAAATCAAACCTTCTGACAGGAGTTAATATAGTATCAAAAGCAGTTCCTTCAAAAACTACTATGGTTATTTTGGAATGCATATTGATAGATGCTTCCGGAGATAACATTAAACTCATAGCAAACGATATGGAACTGGGTATAGAATCCGTTGTTGAAGGTGAGATTATAGAAAATGGTGTGATAGCTCTTGATGCGAAGATTTTTTCGGAGATGGTGAGAAAACTTCCGGATTCGGAAGTTACCATTACAACCGACGGATCTTTTAAGACAAAGATAACCTGCGGCAAATCCAAGTTTGATATTGTTGGTAAATCAGGTGATGATTTTTCTTATCTTCCTGTTATAGAGACGGAAGATCCTGTGGTAATTTCACAGCTTACTTTGAGAGATATTGTAAAACAGACTATTTTTTCAACAAATGAAAATGATAATAACAAGCTGATGAGCGGTGAGCTTTTGGAGATAGAAGACAAAAAATTAAGGCTTGTTGCTTTGGATGGTCACAGGATCGCTATCAGAAATGTTGAACTTGCGGATTCTTATGATCATATGAAGGTCATAATTCCCGGAAAAGCTTTGAGTGAAGTTACAAAGATTTTGACAGGCGGAGTTGATGATAAGGTAAATATATATATTAAGGATAAATATATAGCATTTATTTTTGATAACACTACGGTTGTTTCCAGACTTTTGGAGGGTGAGTTCTTTGCGGTTGATAACATGCTGCAGAGCAATTATGAGACAAAGATGAGGATCTACAAAAAAGATCTCACCGAATGTATAGACAGAGCAACTCTTCTTGCAAGAGAAGGTGACAAAAAGCCGATAGTTATGAATATCCAGGACGGAAATCTCAACTTACGGATCCAGTCTTTTGTCGGTTCGATGGATGAAGATATTGAGATCGAGAAGACCGGAAAAGATATCATGATAGCATTTAATCCGAAATTCTGTCTTGATGTTTTGAGAGTTATAGATGATGAGGAAGTTGAAATATATCTCTTAAGCCCGAAGGCACCTTGCTTTATAAAGGATGCGGATGAGAAATATATTTATATGATCTTGCCGGTAAACTTCAGTGCGGCAATGTAATTTTATATCAAATTGTTAATAAATGTGTTGATAAAGTGGATAACTTATAAGATATATTAATGTTCAGAGCCAAGGCAATTTGACCGAATATTTGCGGTCAAAAGCTTGCTTTTGATCCGAAATATTTGGGCAAATTTCTTTGGTGAGAACCAAATAACGAGAAAATCTTTGATTTTCGAGTCTTGGCTCTGAACTGATAAAATAAAAGAGAAAATGGAAAATATAAATATAAAAGATGATTTCATAAAACTTGGGCAGGCCCTTAAGTTGTCAGGTGTTGCGGGATCAGGTGTTGATGCCAAATATCTGATAGAAGACGGACTGGTGGAAGTTAACGGGGAAAAAGAAACACGCCGCGGCCGTAAACTTTATAAGGGTGACAGTTTCAGTTTTGACGGAACAGAATACAGGATCGTATGATAATAGATCTGATAGAATTACAAAATTTCAGAAATTATGAAAATATAGTATTGGAGCCTGACAGAGGTATTAACATATTTTACGGTGATAACGGGCAGGGAAAGACCAATATTTTGGAATCCATATGTGTAGGAGCAACCACAAAATCCCACAGAAATGCCAGGGATAAGGACATGATAAAATTTGGTTGTGATGAAGCACATATCAGGACCGGTGTCAATAAAGATGACATAAACATAAGGATAGACATACATCTCAAAAAAAACAAATCAAAAGGCATAGCAATAAACAGATCTCCCATAAAAAAGGCAGCAGATCTTTTTGGGATCTTAAATGTTGTTATCTTTTGTCCGGAAAACTTAAATATCATATCCGACGGACCGGCCGAACGGCGCAGGTTTATGGATATGGAACTGTGTCAGCTGGATAAGATTTATCTTTCCGATCTTGTGAATTACAATAAAGTTCTGACACAGAGAGGAAAACTCTTAAAGGACATGTACAGCAATCCTTCTCTTAAAAGTACTTTGGATGTGTGGGATGAGCAGCTTATCAATTACGGCCGGCGCATAATAAAGAGAAGACGTGAATTTATTGATAACATAAAAGAGATAGTTGAGAAAAAACATAAATCCATATCGGGCTGTGATGAAAATCTTCACATAAAATATGAGCCGGATACGGATGATTCATTTTTTGCGGACGATCTTTTCAAGTGCAGGGACAGAGATATAAGGCTTGCTCAGACTTCCGTCGGGCCGCACAAGGATGACATTTCTTTTTGCATAGATGAGATGGATATCAGAAAATACGGTTCGCAGGGGCAGAAGAGGACTGCGGCTCTGTCGCTTAAACTTTCAGAAATAGATTTCGTGACAGAGATGATACATGATAAGCCTGTTTTGCTGTTGGATGATGTTTTGTCCGAATTGGACAGAAAAAGACAGATATTGCTGTTAAATTCAATAGAGGATATACAGACATTTATGACATGTCCGATGTTGGATGATGTAATAAAAGATAATATTTCCGTTGATAAAACTTTTAACATACAGGGCGGAAGTATAATCATGTAAGAGGGATAAACGATCATGGCAAAGTTATGATCTGTAATCATTCCGAAACATTTTAACAGGAGAATAAAAGTGGACAACGAAAACATTAACGCAACAAACGAATACGGAGCAGACCAGATACAGATACTGGAAGGTCTTGAGGCGGTAAGAAAACGTCCCGGAATGTATATAGGTTCTACATCAGAGCGCGGACTTCATCATCTTGTTTATGAGATAGTTGATAACTCTGTTGATGAGGCATTGGCCGGATTCTGTGAAAATATAGATGTTTCTATTTTACCCGGAGATATCATAGAAGTAATCGATGACGGACGCGGTATTCCGGTAGGTATAAATCACAAAGCAGGAAAACCCGCAGTTGAAGTTGTATTTACAATACTTCATACCGGCGGAAAATTCTGCGTTGGATGATACTAATTATCCTGCGGTCTTCACAGTGTAGTTGCTTCTATCGTAAATGCTTTTTCAAATT
>JAEEGL011453706.1_pt1 | contig 14084 bp, 11 predicted proteins | sample 9134231 | NCBI WGS metagenome assembly JAEEGL01 (sample SAMN16246548, study PRJNA631951) | gut metagenome | biome: gut microbiome; feature: rumen; material: fiber-attached | host: Bos | place: Iran: Karaj | collected 2018-10 | reverse complement strand
GACTTTCGTGCCGTCCACTGTACAGATATCCAAACGATACCCAGGCACAAAACCGCGTTCAGGATCGCCTGGACGCGCTTCGTTCAGGCTCAGGCAGATTTCACCGTCTGTCAGGTCATCTACGGGATAAAATTCAAATTTCTCTTCCATTTTTCTGCTCCTTGATATCCAGTTGTTACCATAAATCGAAATACTACAGGAGGTCACTATGGCACTTCAGGAACTGATCGACGCAGCACAACGTATAGTATTCTTCGGCGGTGCCGGCGTCAGTACGGAAAGCGGGATCCCAGACTTCCGATCTCAGGATGGGCTGTACCATCAGAAATACCCATGGCCGCCGGAAGAGATTCTCAGCCACACCTTCTTCGAACGTCTCCCCGAAGAGTTTTTTCGCTTCTATCGGGACAAAATGCTGCCCTTGGACGCAGAGCCTAATGATGCGCATCTCAAACTTGCCGAACTGGAACGTGCTGGAAAACTGACTGCAGTCGTAACACAGAATATTGACGGGCTGCATACGAAAGCCGGCAGCAAGAAAGTTTACGAACTTCACGGCAGCATCTGGCGCAATTACTGCACCCGCTGCGGTGCATTCTACGGCCCGGAATACATTCGGGACAGCAGCGGTATCCCTCACTGTACCTGTGGCGGAGTTATCAAACCTGATGTAGTTCTGTATGAGGAAGGGCTTGATGAGGATATTATCAGCGGTGCCGTTCATGCTATCCGCAATGCTGATCTTATGATCGTAGCCGGTACCAGTCTGACTGTTTATCCAGCTGCAGGACTACTTCGATATTTCCGTGGTAAAAACCTGGTCCTGATCAACCGTGATGCGACGCCATATGACAGCGAAGCCACTCTCGTTATTCACGACAGTGTCGGAAAAGTTCTGAACGGAATCTCTGTTAATGAAAACAATAAACAATAAACCGCTTCCAGTCAAGTATACTCTGTAATATGGACAAGACTGAAACAAAATAAATAGGAATAATATAACAGGCTTCTTTCATGCAGCATTCGTTACTTCATGAAAGAAGCCTGTACCGTACTGCTTTGGCAGCGGATTTACGCCCGCCAATGCTTCAACTGCGACAGCTGTGAATCGATCATCCTACGCATCTCATCCTTTGAAATCTGCCCGGAATTCGGAAAATGTGCCACCAGAAAGTCAACCAAAGTGCTCTTATCGGAATAAACGAATTTCCCATCCATATAGCACCATTTGCAATAATCTTCATTGAAGCTTCCATCCGGCTCGCGGCTGATTATGTCATCTTCCTGAAGCGGCATCCCGCAGCATTGGCAAACAAGCGCGCGGGGTGCTCCCAGAAGTGAATTTATGGACACTCCAAATTCCTTGGACAGGATCTTCAGTGTCTCTGTATTTGGCTGTGTTTCTCCGTTTTCCCAGCGGCTGACTGCTTGTCTTGTGACCAGAACACGCTCTGCCATTTGCTCCTGTGTCAGGCCATTCTTCTCACGCAGGTTCTTCAGAATCTCACAAATCTCCATGCCGTTTCCTCCCTGTTAATCTGATGACAATATCATATATCCGGCACTATCAACCTGCAAGCAACTGACTGTTGCTTTTCCGGAATGTGTTAATCAGTAATTAAAAGTATTCTGATCCACCTGAATGGTTGTTTTCAGTTGTTCATTCGTGTATGGTTTTCTGATCTCGATCAGATTCAATACAGTATATCCCTTGCTGCGAAGGAATGCGATCATTCCTTCATTATTTGGATGAACATAATTGTATATGGTATCTTCACCCATGGATGCTGCGATTTCCTCAGCTTTTGCAAACAGAGCAGAAGCGACTCCTTTTCTGCGGTGATCCTTTGCAACATAGATCTGCTCTGACCAGAGGACTGTTCCTTCTATCCTGCAGACGATATACCCGACACAGGTACTCCCTTCCTTTGCAGCATACACAGGAAAGCCAGCCTGAAGGAACTCAGCTATCTCCTTTTTCCCTTCATCCGGATCCGGCTTGGATACTATCCCCTTAAGTGCGCGCAACGATGCCCGGAACTCTGCAGCCAATGATACAACCTGTGCAGCTGTATCCTCAGTTATCCTTATGATCTCCATTTTTCTTGTTGATCACTCCTGTTTTCCGCTTCCATGATGCAGCACAGAAAGAAGATATGCCAGATTTTCCTTTAGAGGCCGGGTGCCGTCAATGTGGATCACCGGGCACTCAATCTGTGATATCCATTCTGTGACAAAATCTTCGGGTCTTGCCTTTACAACTTCGAAAAATTCGTTCTCCCTGTCATAAAGATCTCCGCCCTCCAGCATTCGCTCACCAAACTTGCGCAGCGAGCGCTCATATACACGCTGCAGTCTCACTTCCCTTGGAACATTGATCACAACAGCATATTCCAAAGCTGAAAGAAACTCTTCTCCATAATCTCCCCGAATCGCAGCAAAAACAAAGCGTTTGTTTTTCCGTATTCTCTCCTCAAGTAGACTGATCACTTCCTGCTTGCCTCTTGGGCAGGAATATTCATACGTTGGGTCGTCCTTTGTGAAAAACAAGTCTTCGCAATCGATAAAGGAATAATCAAGGCTTTCCGCCAGCATTCTGCCAAGTGTACTCTTACCTGACCCATTCAGGCCGCAAACCAATATTCCCATATTTATCTTCCAACTCCTCTCCAGTGCCTTTGTGCTTTTATTATATTCACACCGTCTATCGTTTTCAATAGTCCTGCATGGAGAAAACAACGGCCCGTCCGGAATTCCCGGACGGGCCGTTCAGGCAATACATTATCAGCCGAAGATCAGGTTCTTTTCGCTTTCCGGATCAAACAGGTGCATAACCTTGGCCGGGAAAGTGATATACAGCTTATTGCCGTAAGCCAATTGCTTACGCTGCTCATTGGTCAGATCCACAGTAGGCAGACGGACGATGATGCTGTCGCCGTTCTTGCTGGACAGATGCAGATGCAGCTCGCTGCCCATCATCTCATTGACGTTGATGGTGCATTCAATCGCATTCTCCTGATTGTCAAACAGCACGGCAGTATGCTCGGGACGTACGCCAAGTGTGATATCCTGAGATCCAACTCCATTCTTGGCCAGGCTTTCGTTCTGACTGTCATTGAGCGGGATCCTCGTACCAAGCAGCGAGACGCTGTACTTTCCGCCTTCTTTTTCGAGTTTTGCCTTCAGGAAGTTCATCTGCGGGCTACCGATAAATCCGGCCACAAACAGGTTCTTGGGTGTATCGAAGACTTCCTGCGGAGTACCGACCTGCATGATATAGCCGTCCTTCATGACCACAATACGGTCACCCAGCGTCATGGCTTCAGTCTGATCATGGGTAACGTACACGAATGTGGTATCGACGCGCTTACGAAGCAGGATGATCTCAGCACGCATCTGGTTACGCAGCTTAGCGTCCAGGTTGGACAGGGGTTCATCCATCAGGAACACCGCTGGGTCACGAACGATAGCACGGCCAATAGCAACGCGCTGACGCTGACCACCGGACAGAGCCTTTGGCTTGCGTCCCAGGTACTCAGTGATGCCCAGAATCTCAGCCGCCTGGCATACACGGCGATGGATCTCTTCATTGTCCATCTTGCGCAGGCGCAGGCTGAATGCCATGTTCTCATATACCGTGATGTGCGGGTACAGAGCATAGTTCTGGAAAACCATGGCAATATCGCGGTCCTTGGGCTCGACATCATTCACGATACGGTCACCGATCTTCAGTGTGCCTTCGGAAATGTCTTCCAAGCCAGCGATCATGCGCAGGGTCGTAGATTTGCCGCAGCCGGAAGGTCCGACAAACACGACGAATTCCTTATCCTTGATCTCCAAGTTAAACTCATGTACAGCAGTTACTTTGTTATCGTAAATCTTTTTTACATTTTCAAGTGTTACACTTGCCATAGCTTTTCCCTCCTTATCCCTTGACGGCGCCGCCGGTTACGCCTTCTACATAGTATTTCTGCAGCGCAAGGAACAATGCCGTGATTGGCACTGCTACCAGAACGCCGCCCGCGCAGAAACGGGTGAAATAGCCCTGATAGTCATTGACGTTGACCCACTGGTACAAACCAACGGCCACGTTGTAGCTGGGCACATTACCGAACGCCACGTAAGAAGCGAACACGTAATCACCCCAAGGGCCCATGAAGGCCATCAGGACGGTGTAGATGACAATAGGCTTAGCCAAGGGCATAATGATCTTCAGGAAGACCTGGAAACGCGTAGCACCGTCAATGCGTGCGCTCTCATCCAGCGACTTGGGAATCGTATCAAAGAAGCCCTTGGAAATGTAGTAGCCCATACCGGAGGAAGCTACGTAGATGAGGATCAGGCCGGGGACCGAACCGGGGCCTGTCAGGCCGAGCTGCTTTAACAGGAAGTAAAGAGTAATCATGGTCAGGAAGCCCGGGAACAGACCCAGAACCAGTACTGCATTCATGATCAGCTTGCGTCCCTTGAAGCGCAGACGGCTTAGTGCATAGGAAACGGACAGTACAATAATCGTCTGCAGTACTGCTACGAAGAGTGCGATGGTCAGCGTGTTGCCGTACCAGCGCAAGTACTGGCTGGTCTCCATCGGCTTGACCACGCAGAGCAGCACCAAGCCGATAGCAAGGAACTCCAGGCAGAGCATAGCCATCTTCTTGAAGTTACTTGCCTCCTCATCTGCCTTATAGCCGGGAATCGTACGTAGCAGACGGTTGTCCTGTTTCAGATAGCTGCGTGCAAGCAGATATCCGACCAGTACATACAAAACAAGCGAAATTGCAATCTTACCCAAGACCTCTGAGACAGACGCGCCCATAATGATAATGCCCAGCACCACCAGTACGGCCCATCCTGCCAACAGACACACTCCTGTATAAAGCAGACTGTTCTTCTTGCTCATATCGCCCAGCTTGTTTTTCATAGCGGCCAGAATTCCCGTCTGCACCACTGCAGCAATCACACATGCAATCAGCGCCTTGCCACACCAGGCGAAGAAGTTACTTCCCTCAAACAGGAAGCGATAATTGTCCAGTGACCATTGTTTGGGCAGCAGGTAATTGACCATGCCGCCAGATTCCAGCTTATAGCTGCGGAAGGACTGGAATACCAGGAAAACGAAGGGTGCCAGCCAGATGATGCTCATGAGCACCAGGATCACATAAATGCTCGTGTTCACACGGCGTTCATGGCCTTTCTTGCTGCGCGTCTTGACCTCACGGATCACGCCTGCCGCCTCGTCCACTCTGATATCGACTTCCGGTATCGTATCTTTCTTACTCATTACTGGAAATCCTCCTCATTCTTGACGGACGGAATCAGGTTATACGCAACAAGGTTAATGACAGCCAGAACCACAAACACCAGAATGCCCATAACTGCAGCCAGTTTGTAGTTGGTATCATTGACCGTCATCTTGTACAACCAGGTGATCAGCAAATCAGTGTAGCCTGCATTGCCGGACAGTTCCATAGACAGCGGTTTGCCGCCGCTGAGCAGGAAGATCACGTTAAAGTTGTTGATATTCCCGGTGAAGCTTGTCAAAAGATAAGGACCGGTGACGAACAGCATATAGGGCAACGTAATCTTCTTGTACATCTGGAAGGCGTTTGCACCGTCGATGCGTGCGCTTTCATACAGGTCAGCGGGAATATTCATCAAAATACCTGTAGCGATCAGCATCAGATAAGGAATGCCAATCCAAATATTGATGAGTATAACCGTAAACCGTGCCCAGCCTGCTTGTGTCCAGAATGGGATCGGAGCAGAGATCCAATGCCATTTCATCAGATAAGTATTAATCAGGCCATCCTGCGCAAACATCTTGCTGACATACAGAAGGCTGACGAACTGCGGGATAGCAATTGTCATAACCAGAACGGTACGCCATACTTTCTTCAACTTGATGCCCTTCTTGTTGATCATGATGGCAACCATCATGCCCAGGAAGTAGTTGAGGAATGTTGCAAAGAAAGCCCAAATCAGTGTCCACAACAACACTTGCCCAAATGTATTACCGTATGCAGCGGTATCCGTGCTCAGCAACTGCCGGAAGTTATCCCAGCCTACCCAAGTAAACAGCTTGCTGGGCGGCTGATGCGTCGCGTCAAAGTTGGTAAACGCTACGAGGATCATGAAAATGATCGGCAGGATGGTAAACACAGTCACGCCTAGTGTCGGCAGTGCAAGCAGCGTCTTATGGAACTGCTCATCCATCAATGAGGACAGATCTTCTTTAGTGGTCTTGAGCTTGTGTCCGCTCTTCAGGATCTGCTCGCTGACCTTGTTCTGCTTAACATTCAGCCTCCATGTGTAAATAAAGGCAAGAATAAAGAAAATAGTCAGCACGCCGTAGAGCAGAATAAAGAAGCTATTGTCTCCGTAAATCGTGCGGCGGCCTTCCTTATACGTCTCCACCGTACCCAAAGTACTTAACTTTCCAAGGTAGTAACAACCGCTCAGCTGGGCATTCGGGAAGAACATATACAGATTAAACACTGTCTGGAAAATGAAGAACAGAATACCTCTCCCCCATTGTCCACGAGCGCAGGAGCCAAAGCCCATAATCAGATAGGAAAGCTTCGTCTTCCAGTCACCATTCTTGAATGTGGTCACCAAGTCTGCAATGTTTATACCCAGGCTTTTCAAAAGTTTGACGATACGAAGCCCCAATCCTGCAATAGCGCGGCCAATTCGTCCAGGCAGGCTCTTAATGCTTTCTCCGAGATCATGCAGAATCTTTTGCGGCTTACTCAGTTTCAAGTAGTCCAGATCAGTCATACACACTCATACCCCCTTTTCGATTCAGGCACTGTGCGCATTGGCACCGTCCCGAAAATAACAGGCTGGGGACTAACTGTCCCCAGCCTGCCGGGAATGCGGATTATTTGTCCAGATAGGTCTCGCAAGTCGCTTCGAAGGTCTTCAGAACCTCCAGCAGCGCGGCGTCATCGGCGTCATCCAGCTTATCGGCCAGGACGTCATCACCCAGAGCAGTAGCCAGGCTCCAGTAGTTACCAGGATACTGGCCCTGCGGAGCGCAGAACGCCAACTGAGCAGCCAGAGCGGACAAAGCTACGTCAGCCTGTACAGCTTCGCTCTTCTGAGCGTTCAGGTTGGAGGGACCCCAGCCAACTACGTCATAACGTCCAAGCTGTACTTCTTCGCTGGTCAGGAAAGCAGCCAGAGCATCGCAAGCGCCCAGTTTGTCTTCATCAGTCTGGGGCTTTACACCCAGCATCTTGAAGCCGCCGAAGCCACCCAGCTGGAAGCCAGCCACGGTAGGCAGCTTGGTTGCAGCATAGTTCTCGCCGAAGGCTTCCTTAGCAGGAGTGGAATCCCACACGCCGTCAACGATCGCGGCCACATTGGAAGCATTGCTCATGGAGGAGCCGTTCTGGAACGCAGGAGACTTGGCGGTTTCGATCATAGCCTTCAGAGCCTTCACACCGTTCTCAGTGGCATAGCTGCTGTTCATCTTGACAAGCTTGCCTTCGTCGTCAGTATCAAAGGTCAGCTCGCAGCCAGCGCCGAAGAAGAAAGCAGTCTGATACCAACCGGAGTTGATTTCGAAGTAGAAGTTCTTGCCAGCGGCTTCGCAGTCAGCAAGGATCTGCTCAAGGGTAGAAGGATCAGAGATAACGCTCTTATCGTAGTACAGGAAATAGCCGTTATCACTGGTCATGGGGTAAGCATACATTGTGTCGCCCAGTTTGACAGCGCCAACAGCACCGGCGTCGTTCTCAGCTTCAACAGCCTTCGCGTTTTCGGGCTCAACTTCTTCCAAAGCGCCAGCAGCAACCAGACGGGCCAGCTGATCCTGAGCGAAGCCGAAAATATCAGCACCGGCTTCAACGTCAGTAATCATCTTGCTGGCAGCATCGCCTTCGCCAACGGGCTCGATCTTAACAGTCATGTTCGCATACTCGGGATGAGCAGCTTTGAACTCTTCGACCTTTTCCTTGGTGAACTCGACAGTCGCTTCAGCGACCCAGATCTTTACTTCTCCATCGAAACCTTCAGCAGAAGCAAAGGACGCGAGAGACAGGCAAAGGACCAGCGCCAATACGATGGCAAATACCTTTTTCATGAGAAATTCCCCCTTATATTTTTTTGCGCCTATGCGCATGTTGGACTTTTCCAACTATGTAGAAATTATACCACTACCGTTGTATTCTTTCAAGAGAATTATTAAATTTTGATAAAAAGCCACCAGTTCATGCAGATACAATCAATCAATGCTACTGTTCAAAGTTACATCATCTATTTTTCCCCAGGCACCTGCTCCATCACAGCGAACATGCAACCCTACAGTAACGGTATCACCAGCGTTTACTTCTATGTCTTTGATTTCGGGTGTATCCCAGTTGTTCCAACTGGTAATCTTAGAAGCCTGTTTTGCAACAATTTCTCCATTTATCTTCACGTAGCTGAAAATTTCTTGGTCGCCGGCGTCGCCGCCCATCACGCTGATTCGATAACTGTAGCATCCATCTGGAAGTCCGATAATATCCTGCTCCAGTTCAAAGCATACGCTTTTACCCTTTTCAGAATAAAAATGCCAGTGCCGCGCGCCGCTCAGCGAATCAGTTTTCTTTTCTTCACAGTACAATTGTTCTGTATTTCCAATATTCACGCAGCGCCACATAGACAAATCTTTGTCCTCAAAACTGCCATTGCGCACGTAGTTAAACTTGACCATTTTCAGCAGCAGTATAGCTTCACGGCCACCTGCTATACCATGAATCGTATATTCGGCTTCACCTGCAGACTTTTGCGCTGCAGCATCAATCTGTTCCCATTCAACAGGAACTGCCTGCCGACTATTATCATTCATGACGGCATCTACAGTAGCCGGCAAAACGATTTCGGCGTTCAGATCACATTCCATGATAGCATCATCTAATGCATCCACAGCCAACGGTGCATCATTCCCTGTACGAAGCAGTTTGAATACTGCAAGCGACGGGAGTGCACGGCCACTAAAATCAAATAGCGTCTGATTATCACATGCACAACCGCCGTAATACCTTCCCGCGTCATTCGGGTCATATTCGCCGGCATAACTGGACGCCCAACCGCATCCATATCGTTCCCAAGCTTCAGCGTTTTCGGCATAGGAAGATCCGCCAGCAGGAATCCATGCGCCTTCCCAGTAGCATACGCCAATGCCGCCTATTTCATTTATAGCTGCAACAACATCTGTCACCTCGTTGACCTGACCTTGTACAGTTATCGGATAAGGTTTTTCATATGCTCCACCTTCACCAATAGTATTACCGCTGAAATCTCCGTCTGCCAATGTCCAAGCATAACTTGTTTCCAAAACCATGACCTGTTTCCCATATGTTTCCTGTATTCCAGCAAGGACAGACTTCAGATTTTCTAACGTTCCATGCCAATATGGGTAATAGCTAGTGCCAAATACATCATAATCCAGTTTGTAATAGTCGAGTTTTGAAGCATAGGTCATATAATTATCTGCGTTTTCAGGGTTTGCGAAATGCACTGCTATCAATGCATCCGGATAGATCTCCCGCACTGCATTTGCGCCGGCATTCATAATCCTGTATATACCCATCCATGTTTTTTCGCCGCATAAAGCCCCATTTGTTTCATTTCCAAGCTGAACCATAGCCACATCTACGCCAGAATTTCTAAGGCGCATAAGGCAGTCTTTTGTCCATTCCTGTACAAGCGGTGCTTTTGCTTTCGCATTTAGCCCTTTCCATGCCTTGGGTTCCTGTTGTTTAGCAGGATCTGCCCAAAAATCGCTGTAGTGAAAATCGATCAATACGCGCATACCTGCTTCCGTTGCTCGTCTGCCAATTGTCACCGCAGCCTCTATGTCATTATTCCCGCCGCCATAGCCATGGCCTTGCGCATCATATGGATCATTCCACACACGAATGCGGATCAAGTTGATGCCATTATCCGCAAGGAGCGCAAACAGATCCCGCTCCTCCCCCGTCTCATCTTTCCAGCATGCGCCGGATGCTTCCAACGATAGCATAGATGACACATCCATTCCCAGGAAAAAGCCATCCGGTAAGTTTTCCACCTTGCGGACAAAAAGAGTTTCGCCCTCTGCTTGAGCCATACTTATTGTGCTGCTAAAAAGAATTATGCCCATAACAGCTGCAAGAATTTGAAGTATATATGTACGGATTCTCATTTTATCTCTTCTCCTTCAGTCAGAATCACTATACCATATGGCGGCAGTGATAGTGTCAGCCCATCTTCAGCTAATTCTGCTTGCTCGGTTCCCGTTTCAATATCTGCGGCAATTGCTGCTGATTTATTCAGTACAAGACTGCCTGCAGATTTCCCTGAAAAATTCATAGCAATGAGACAGCTCTCATTTTCCAATATCCGACGCATGAGCAATAGTTCACTGTCCACATATACAAATTCATTCTTGCCATCTGCAATCATTGGAAATGCTTTACGTACATGATAGAGGGTCTTACAGTAATTCAGCAGAGAAGAGGGATCTTCTGCCTGCTTTTCCCAGCTTGGATAGGCATACTCCAGCTGTGTGACCCCGGGCGGCTGGGTAGTCATGTCCTTATCGCTCCAATACATAGCCAGCCGTTTATTGGGATCGTCTCCGCTGCCTACCATACCGATCTCTTCTCCGTAATAAGTAAACACACGGCCTGTCATCATGTTCAGTACGCCTTCAACAAACTTGGCAATAGGAATATTGCTCCGTCCCTGTACGCTGCCTATTGTGCGTCCCGTATCATGGTTACTGAGAAACGGCGCCAGAATCCCCTCTGGTATTGCTTCTAGCACATTCTGATATGACTTCGCGAATTTCTCTGCGTGCCCAGACCGCCCGCGCATGCTGGATGCAATAAACCCCTCTGCCTGAGATGCAGGGAAAAGGAAAAAGCTGTCTATGCCGCTCTGATAATACTCAGCTATTACTGAAAGCCCAGCCCAGCATTCTCCGACCAGATAGCTTCCCTCTTTCAGTTCTTCGCATATTGCCTTGAAACGTGATAATGCCTTCACGTTTTTATCCGTATTATTGGTATGATAACTGGTCACAGCGTCAAGTCTGAAGCCATCTACGCCCATATCATTCAGCCAGAAAGCAGCAATCTTACGCAGTTCTTCCCATACCTGTTCATTTTCCAGATTTAGATCCGGCATCGCGCCTCCAGAAAATCGCTCTTCATAATACCAGTCTGTACCCTGCACATTAATGAAAGCACTTTCTGCATGCTGTTGAAAATTATAATATGCAATGTATGGACTTTCTTTTCCTTCGCGCAAAGCAGCACATGCCGTCCGGAACCATGGATGCTGCGTTGAAGTATGATTGATTACCATATCAATAATTATTTCGATACCCCGTTCATGTGCCTCGCTGATCAGCATACGCATATCATCCAGGGTGCCGTATTCACTATCGATATCATAATAATCGATCACATCGTATTTATGGTACGAAGGACTTGGCATAACAGGCATTAACCATAGCCCGTCCCATCCCATATCTGCAATATAATCCAAACGGCTGATCAAGCCCTGCAAGTCACCAATCCCGTCTCCATCACTGTCTTGATAGGAACGGACAAATACCTCATACCAGTTAACAGCACCATTGTCTGCCATCGAAGGCACGTATGCTATCAGCAGCAGAAACACAAGAAGCAAGCAGGCTAGCTTTTTCATATTCATCTCCCCTTCTTTCAAATTCATCTTATCACAAATAAAAAACACGTGCAATAAAGCTTCTTATTGTATTATACATTTTGCTTTCCTTTATCAGTAATTGATTATTGTTGCATCTGCAATGGACAGGAATCTTTGCCTATAGTAGAATGTTATAGTAAAGTGTATATTCTTATGTAAGACATTTCATGAAAAGCAGGAATTTGGATATTTCTGAACATTGAAATTATCAGATGGCACCTCGAAATCCGATGAAATACTGCTCTTTATAGGTGTTCATCTTTTCGGTTGTTTCATTTTCAAGATGGTCTGGGTGCTTTCTGTAATGAACAGAACCTTGATCGGCATTCCTCAAGATGTACTTAATAAAAGAATATTTAATACACTTACGCGATATTAAACCAATAAAGGAGAGGAAACAATGCGCAGGCAAATTAAAAACAATGTCAGCTGGGTCGGATATCTTGATTGGGAGCTGGAGTCTTTCCACGGTGATGATTACTCAATCTATAATGGTTCCAGTCAGAATGCTTATCTGATTGAAGAAGAAAAAACAGTGTTGATCGATACGATCTGGACTCCTCACCGTTTTGATTTTGTCGAGAACTTGCAAAAAGAAATTGATTTGAGCAAGATTGATTTCATCGTTGCAAACCATGGTGAGTGCGACCACTCCGGTTCGCTTACCGCCCTGATGGAAAAAATACCAAATACGCCTATCTACTGCACCGCGCAGGCAGTCAAAAGCATTGAAGGCCAGTATGGCAAGCGCGGCTGGGATTTTCATGTCGTCAAGACCGGCGACAGCATTGACATCGGCAATGGAAAAAAGCTCATCTTTATTGAAATGCGTATGCTGCACTGGCCAGACAGCATGGCGACATTCCTGACTGGTGACAATATCCTGTTCTCCATGGACGCCTTCGGCCAGCACTATGCAGTAGAAGAGCTCTTCAATGATAAAGCAGACCCATGCGTATTACGCAAAGAAGCTCTCAAATACTTTGTCAATATTCTGAATCCTTTCGCTGCTCTTCTCAGCAAAAAGCTTCAGGAACTCGAATCCATGTCTCTTCCAATCGAAATGATAGCACCATCGCACGGTGCCATCTGGCGCGAAGATCCCCTTCAGATTGTCCGCCAGTATGCTGAATGGGCTGATGCGTATCAGGAAAACCAGATTACCATAGCGTATGACACGATGTGGGAAGGTACGGCAAAGATCGCCCATGGCATTGCAGAAGAAATCCAACGTCAAAGCCCGGATACTGTGGTCAAGGTCTTTAATATAGCAAAAGCTGACAAGAATGAAGTAATGACAGAGGTCTTCAAGTCCAAAGCCATTGCAGTAGGTTCTCCAACCGTATGCAACAGTTATCTTTCTTCCGTTGCCGGTTGGCTGGAGTTCCTTAAGCAGCTCAAATTCAGGAACAAGAAGGCTGCAGCATTCGGCTGCTATGGCTGGAGTGGTGAAAGCGTCAAGCTCTTACAAGCCAAGCTTGCTGAAGCTGGATTTACTGTTACCGAGAGCAGTGTCCGTTCTCTGTGGAATCCTACTGAGGAAGACTATGCAAGCATAGCTACAATGGTCGAAGAACTCCTGCGCTGACATCAGAATCTTGAGAATAAACGAAACCCTCTCCGCTCGGAGAGGGTTTCATAATACTGTATCGATATTATTTCTTTCTGCGCAGATAAGCCGGTACTCCAAGCTCATCTTTTTCTGTTGCATTCTGCTCAGGCTGTACGGGTGCAACAGGCTGTACAGGCTGCTGATACGCAGGCGCAGTATAGGCAGGTGCCGGATTCTGCGGAGCACCGAAATTCGGTGCGGTATAAGCAGGGGCAAAACCAAACGGTGCTGCAGGACGCTGTACGGTAGGAGCCGGGCGTGCACCACCGGATGCGAAAGCGTCAGCATCATAACCGCTGCCCAGAGGAGTAGGCGCGTCTTCGCTGGTTTCAGATGCACGATTTGCATAGGGATCAATCGTAGCACCGGCAGTTCCATAAGGAACAGCAGCGGGACGGACTCCGCGCTTGGCTTTGGGATCACGAGTCGGGAAAGGTGTTTTTTCAAAGCCGGTAGCGATGACAGTAATGCGCACTTCGTCGCCCAAAGACTCGTCAATGTTGGCACCGAAGATAATATTGGCCTCGCTGTCTGCAGCCTGCATGATCAGGCTCGCAGCTTCGTTGACGTCCATGATATTCATATCTTCGCCGCCGGACACATTGATCAGCACAGCGCGTGCGCCATCAATCTTGGTCTCAAGCAGCGGGCTGGAAATAGCTTCCTTGGCAGCGGCTACCATACCGTTCTCTCCGCTTCCAACGCCGATACCCATATGCGCCATACCGCCGCTCTCCATAACGGTGCGTACATCCGCAAAGTCGAGATT
>JAEEGL011345539.1_pt1 | contig 14084 bp, 33 predicted proteins | sample 9134231 | NCBI WGS metagenome assembly JAEEGL01 (sample SAMN16246548, study PRJNA631951) | gut metagenome | biome: gut microbiome; feature: rumen; material: fiber-attached | host: Bos | place: Iran: Karaj | collected 2018-10 | reverse complement strand
CGTAGTCGTCAAAGGGTAAGGTTGTTTCCAACTGGGCAAGAGCGGTTGTTCTTGCCCAGTAAGAAGCAGACTTAGCTTCAGCATCTCCTGAGCTATAGATGGAGGAGTTGGTTACTCGCCGCAAGGCTCGAACAACCACATCACATTGAAAGGAGACATGAAACATGTCTACCAACACCAAGAAGTACGTTAAGTCCGTCGATTCCCTCGTCGATACCGCGTTCGTTCCCGAAGCTGGTCACGCCAGCGACGTCGTGGTCAATAGCGAATACCAGCGTCCGTCGGCTGAAAAGCTCTGGGCCGACTTCCTCTCGGAAGACAGCGAAGTCATCTCCGCTCCGTTCAAAGTGGACGCCAAGAGCATCAAGAACGGCGAGCACTCGGTCAAGGTGTACGACATCACTCCGCATCAGAGCAAGGACGCAAGTCAGCCCGACTACGTCGTCATCGAACTCGCTGACGAAAAGACCAGATACATCTGGAGTACGCTCGTCAGCATGGATAAGAGCTTCGGTGACTGGCTCTTCAACATCAACATGTTCAACCTCGGCATCGTCAACGGGCTGACTCGGGCTCAGGCAATCCAGAAGCTCCAGACCAAGGCGTTCAGGGTCTGGACTGTGCAGGACAAGGACAAGCGCACTGGGAACATCCGTGTCTACACCTACGTTGACAAAGAGAAGTACGAGCGTCGTTGCTACGCCATGAAGATGAAAGACAGCCGTGAAGGCAAAGACCCTTGGGAAGACTAATCTTCCCTCGGGTCTAACAACAGAAAGGAGAAATAAATCATGTTCCTCAAAGAAATGCTCGAAGAAAAGAAATCCCTGCTCATCAGTATCGACGCCCTGACAGAACTCGCAGAGGCGTGGGAAGACTACTGCAAAACCGAAGGTGTACCCAACATCTACTGGGACAGAGTCGAAGCGCTCGAAGAAAGACTGTCCGAGCTGGAAGACCGTATCGAATACTATAACGAAGTGGCATAAGAAAGGAAAAAACAATGAAAGACTGGCTCGATGACTGGGAATGGAAAAAGTCAAGGGAGGGTGTCGAATGGACGCATTAAGCTGGGGCATTCTCGCGTTTCTCTGCTGGTTCTATTTCATCAGATTTCTGAAGAAAATAGAAAAAGAAAAAAATAAAAAAGATGCCGATTATAGGTGCTGACTGCACCAGTGTCAATGGCTGCCCTACGGCGTATCGGGCTTCGCCCTTGTCCATTGACACTGGCTGGCCAGCCCCTATTTCTTTCGGCGTCGAAAGACAAAAATAAAAAAATAATTTTGGGTCGTGACCTACCACGAGAAAAGGAGAGATTACTATGTTCGCTATCAGCACCAATTCCATCCTCAACGTCAGCCACTTCCGCTCCGGCGTGAAGCAGGACGGCACGAAGTACACGCTTCTGACCTTCATCGAAAAGATGAATCAGCCCGATGGCGTGGCCAACAACTCCAGCTCCACCGTCAAAATGTGGGACGCCGACATCACGGGTACGCCGACCGACGGCTGCCAGCTCGTTCTCGAGTCCTTCACGGGCGTGAACTGGAAGCACGAAAACCGCGAGTACAACGGCAAGAAGTCGTACTTCGACACAGTTGAAATCGTCGGCGCCAAAGTGAGGGTTCTCGACTGACCCTCGCTTTGGACAGTAAAACATCGGCATTAGGGCAGTACTGATTTCGGTACTGCCCATTCTCTATGTTTGTCTACGCAGAAAGGAGAAGCAAATGCCAAATCCGTATGATGTGTGGCTCGCAGGAGAAATAGACGAACCATTCTGCGAAGAAAGGGGAAATAACATGAGCGCAGTCAAAGAGTGGCAGATTGCCATTATGGAAGGACTCGCAAGACCAGAAGCAACTTGGGTAAGCTTTGAAACCGAAGACGAAGAAGAACTGCCGTTCTAAAGAAAGGGGAAATAAACCATGAATAAAGAAAAAATCATCGGTCTGTTTGAAGAAGTGCTCAACGACCACGGCTACGAATACGAGGACAATGCAGTCAGGAAAATCGTTGAGGAGTCACTTAACCGCAAGGAGCATCTGATTGAGATGTTCCGCAAGCACCCAAAGTGGGACGAAGACGAGCTCTGCATCCACTTCGACCACGATATGGAGCGAAAAACAAATATGAACGCCATCGACGCCTTTCTGTATTGGCTGTCCAGAGAAGTGGATAACCAAATCACAAAGCCAGCGGTAGAAGCCGAAGTCAAAAAGCAACTGGACTCGGGGGTGAAAAGCTGGGACATCTATGTGGACAGCACTGCATTCAATCCGCTTGCCAAGCCTATCCACAAATATACCTACGAAGAAAACCGCTGGGGCGGCGAAGCCACGCTTTGGGACGCTCTATACGGGCTTCCGGGAGAAACCATTCTGCCTGACGGAGAGCAGATGATGGAAGGCGAAAAGAAGTGGTACATGAAGAGGCTGGAATGGCTGAATGAGCTTGATGAAAAGTTCAACTTCCGCCCGGGAATGAAAATCAATCGTGTCCTCAACAAGATTTGCGTGAAAATGGGCTTTGATAAGCTCGAAGGCTACAACGCCGCTTTTGCCCAGTTCAGTGACGGCATCACTCCGCTCAAAATCAGCCGTCACACGACAATCTCCGTCAATCCCGTAGACTTCCTGCTCATGTCAAATGGAAACAGCTGGCGTAGCTGCCACTACATCGGAGACGAACCGAGCGACGCTGGATGCTATAGCTCAGGTACTATCTCCTACATGATGGGAGAAGACAGCTTCGTCGTCTCCATCATTGACAAAGAATGGCAAGAGGACAACATCGCTCTCGCGCCGAAAATCAATCGTCAGGTCTTTGGCTATAACGACCATCAGCTCCTGCAGAGCCGTCTCTATCCGCAGGACTGCGACAGCGGTGCTAACGAGATGTATCGCAATCTGCGTGAGATGGTAGAACAAATCATCGCAGACGCAGAGGGCGAAACCAACCGCTGGGTCAAAGACAAGTACATGAATGTCGACCATAATGGCACAGCATACGAAGACTGGGAGTGCTTCAACACTTGCGGTCAGTATTCCCTGCGTGACCATCTGCTCGACGAAAGCAAGAACAGAATTCGCATGGACGATGAGCCTATCTGCATCAAATGCGGAGAAAGACATGGCAACACAGAAAACATCGTCTGCGAAGATTGTGGAGTGGACGCATACTGCGCAGACTGCGGCTGTCACATCGACTTGTCTGACGAAGACAGCTACATCGAATACGACGGCAACTACTACTGCACAGATTGCCGCTTCTGGTGTGCTAAATGCGATTATCCAGAAAGAGTCCGCTACAGCGTCTGGATTAGCGACATCGAAGAGCGCTGGTGCACTGATTGCGCCGACAGATACGCTTTCCAGTGTGACGAGTGCGGAGACTACTACAGCAAACGCCACACAGACTGCTGTGACACAGTAGACGGCAAAATCATCTGCGAGAACTGTCTGGAAGCAGACTATGTCATCTGTGCAGACTGCGGGAAAGCGGTCAGATATGACGACGCAGAAATGGGCAAATATGACGAGTACTACTGCCCCGACTGCATCGAAAACAACAGAAAAGAGGAGGAGAGCGCATGAACCGAGAACAATTCACAGGCATCTGCAAAAAGAGCCAGAACGAACTCAAACAGTATGTCGTGACCAAGCTCAAGAAACGCTACGAGAAGCTCTGGATTCACAAAGACTTCGTCTACGCAAAAGGCACAGTCCCCATCTGCCTTGTAGCGCATCTCGACACAGTCCATGACAAGCTACCCGAGCAAATCGTCTGGGAGAAAGACAGAGTCAGCTCGCCACAGGGCATCGGCGGAGACGACAGATGCGGAGTCTACGCAATCCTGCAAATCATTCAGAAGCACAACTGTTCCGTGCTGTTCTGTTGCGACGAAGAAGTCGGAGGTCTCGGCGCTCTTGCGTTCTCGCAGACTTCTCTCTGCAAAGAAATGGAAGTCAACTACATGATAGAACTGGACAGAAAAGGCAAAAACGACGCAGTGTTCTATGACTGCGACAATCCTGCTTTCACGAAGTTCATCACAGACACTGGTATGTGGGGAGAAGACTTTGGTAGCTTCTCGGACATCAGCGAAATAGCGCCGGAGGCTGGCGTAGCCGCCGTCAACTTGAGCGTAGGCTATTATAACCAGCATACGCAGAAAGAGTATGTTGTGCCAAGCGAAGTTGACAAAGCTATCGACTGCGTCTGCAAACTGATCGAAAAGACAACGGAAGCTGACAAGTTCGAGTACATCGAAGCCGTGTATGACTACAAGAGCTACTACGGCAAGAGGTATGGCTACAACTTCAAGCGCTACGATAACTACGGCTACTACGATGAAAGCGTCTACCTCATTCAGTATGAGGACAACAACGGTGAGATGCACTGGGTAGAAATCGAAGCTTGCGGAGAGTACGAAGCCATCGGCAAGTTCGTGTCCATGTACGAAGACATTCCGTTCCGTCAGGTCTTCGATGTCATGGACGAGAGTATGTACGCTTATTCACAGAAATGAAAGGAGAAATTAACAATGAGAGAGAGAATATGTGAACTTCAGTTTGACAAGGCAGTCGAGGCAATCAAAGACTGCAACATGGTCATGTACAAGCATGGCGTATGGAATAAATACGAAGCAAAGCCAGTAGCTGATGTCATCAGATGGATAAAAGGCAGTGGCTACGGAGCAGATGTAGACCGTGCGAGTGATGGCACAATGTATGTCTGCACTCCTGCGCAGTCGGACATGTGGTGAGGTGACGATATGGGCTGGAAATACACTTGTATGAAATGCGGCTCTCACGATGTTGACTATCTCGGCGAAGAAAAATGGTATTGCAAAGACTGCAAAGCCGAAGCTCCCGTAAGGGAAGAATATATCCCTCACCCATACGAGAGAGCGAGAGCCGCCGTCTACGCAACAGGCAACCGCTGGGCAATCGAAAACTGGAACGCTACGCATTGAAAGGAGAGATAAAAATGATTGCTGAAGTCGCACTTGTCCTGCTCTGCCTCATCGCCTACGAAGGTATGCGCTGATGGCAGTCGTGTTCAACACAGGAGAAGTCATGTTCTGCCGTGAAGTAGATGTCTTTGACAGCTACGTCATGGCAGACATGACCTTTATCCCAATTGGAGATGTATATGACATTTTAGAAATGGAGGAACCAACATGAGCTACACCGAGCACCCCAAATTCAATCCCGAATGGGAAAAATGCGAGTTCGTCTATCTGGACAGGAAGTGGAAAGAAATCGAGTGGGTTTACGTCAATCCCGACGCATACGACGCGCCGCAGTTCGTCAGCGAAATCTGCTCATTCGACGAATTCTGCAACTGCTTCCACGACGCGCTGGAGAATTGCGGAAATTTCTGCGAGTACTACGAAGCACATCACAGAGAATATCTCAAAGACAGGCACAGCAAGTTCTTCGACGACATGTGCGATTTTCTGGAAAACAATGAACCAGACTTCAAGTTCGACACGAGCTACTCAACCCACACTTGGGCAGTAATGACAGTCTTCAGTGAAGTCTACAGCATCTTGAGAGGGGTGAGAGAATGACTGATGAACGGAAAGTAGAGCTATTCCACGCAATGCTTGGGTATTTTGTAGAGCTTATCAGCGACTCTTGGGAGCTTTGCAGACTGCTGTTGAGTATTGGCTTCACCAAGGAGGAAATCGAGGAGCAACTGGACTGGCTTTGCTGGTGGGAAAACGAAGATGTCTGGGAGGAAATCACAAATGACTGATGCTGCCTACTGTTTCTCGCAAGACGAAAGAGACCGCAAATCTCTGGCTCGGATGAGCCGATATAAGAAGAACGGGAGCCGGACAAACTACGTCAGGCTCCCGCAAACCTACATGACAGAAAAGGAGATAAGAAAAATGCACGGCGAAATCGTAACCGTCAGCTTCGGCAAACGCTACACCAAAGAAGAGTTCCTCAAGTTCGACGATGACATGAGGCGGCTCTATATCCAGTGCCTCATCGAAAAGTACAATCCTCGGCGCAAAGACATAGCCAATATGCTCGGCCTGAGCTACGGAGGCTTCGCCCACATGTGTCAGAAGCTCTTCCCTTCCAATCCGTTCAAGAACGAAGGGAAAGGCGCGAAGCCTACCCGCGAATGGTTAGAATTCGCCAGCGGGAAGCTGGACGAGACCAAGCCCGTCGATGACTTCTTGCCGCCAGCCGAAGTCATCATCGAGAAAAAGCCGCCGCTGTCTGACGACGCAATCAAAGACATGGAGAAAGCCGCTGTCAGAGACAACGACCCCGTGACCCTCGAGCATCTCGAAGTCAGGTTCAGCGGGAAAATCGCCATGGCCTTTGAAAAAGTCTACGGCATGGTGGACGCAGACAAGGACTATGTTATCAACATCGAGCTGTACAAGCCAATCCCTACCGCTGACAAGCTGCCCTTTTAACTTTGGGTAATTCTTGGGTAATTTTGTGCTACCACAGCCAAAATAGCAAGTAAAATCCAAAGTGCAAATTTGGCGCTTTAGAACTTTACAAAGTGCAAAAAGAAGAGTAGAACCCCAGCAATAGCAACAAAAGCAAAGCAAAAGAGGGGGCTTTTCAGCTCCCTCTTTGTGCAGTAATTTGGTGGACGATACAAGACTCGAACTTGTGACCAACGTAGTAATGCCAATGGATTGCGCTACTCTTGGGTAATCTTTGGGTAAAGATAGGCGTTTTCGACCCTCTGATTGACCTTCTCATCGGCTGCTTTTCGAGCCTCGGTGAAGGTGTGAATGTAAGTCTTCTTCATCGTGTCATCGGTCTTCCAGCCCCCGCGTTCCTGTGCTATGTTCGCAGGAATATTCTCTTCTGCCATAACGGTAGCGGCAACATGGCGGAGCTTATGAAAGCTCATCTCCGGCAAGCCAGCTTGAGAGAGTAAGCGCTGAAACCGCGCATTGAGAGCCCGAGGGGAGCGTGGCTCAATAAAGTCGCCGTCTATGGCATCAATAAGCTTCTGAATACGAGGCGTAACGTCAAACACTCGAGGTCTGTCTGGCTCTTTGTCTCCTTCGATTCTATGGTCAACTCCGTTAACTCTTACAACAGTCTCGACAATGTAAAGCTTTCCATCTCTCAAGGACTTCGACTTCGTTATGCCTCGTATCTCAGATATAGAGAGGGTGTATTGCATAGCCAAGAGCCCCGGCAATTCCATATCAGTACCGGCAAGAACTGGGATAATTTTCTCCATCGGCAAGATTGTAGGAAACTTTCGAGGCTGCTCCGGCAAGGCAACGACTGGCGCAAAGTCAGGACGTTGCTTTTTTATTGCCGTTACTACGAGATTGTAAGCGTCAATGACCGTCTTCGGAGACAGCTTGCCGCCTCGTCGAGAAGCCAGCCCAAGCTCCCGCTCAACAGCCCTATCAAGCTCTCCGCTTGTGACCTGATTGATGTCCAAAGTCATAAGGTCTTTGAAGCGATGCTCTCTGATGTATTCGTAGTTGGCAAGAGTAGAGGGCTTGACGCGGTTCTTCTTGCCTTCGGCATAATCCGTGACAGCTTCAGCGACAGTCATGCCTTTCTTGCCATCGTCCGGCAAGGCAAGCCAACCGTGTCTGTACGCATCAATCTGAGCCAGAAAGCTCGCCTCTGACGCAGCGTGGATTCGGATGCGATGCCCCTTCACCATGACCTTGCCAGACAAAGAGCCGTCAGATAGCCGTCTGACATCACTCGGTAATTGTGAGCGTTTTATCTTTTCTCTGATAAGACGCTGACCGCAAAATCGGCAAAACTGACTGCCAGCTTCAATCTCGTTTTTACAGTTGCGACATCGCATTGGCATGTGACACCCTCTCTCGCTGAGTTAAACTCCGCACATCGCATTTTCTGCGCTGGCTGGTATAAATTGACGTCCAGAAGCAAAGTGCTCTAAAACACCCCTTAAAATGGCTCAGAGCTGCATGTTCTCGTTTGCGCGTAATCCGGCTATAAAACCCTTGACCAAGACCCTCTGCTCCGGCGTCAGCTTAACGATGGCGGCGTAGAGCGGGTCATCCAACGCCTGTGCGTAAGCATGGGCGTTTTTCTCGCGCTGTTCGAGGTCATTGTGAAGCAAGTCGGTGGCTGTGACATTGAAGTAATCGCAGATTTTCTGGAGCACATCGGCTTTCGGCTTCGAGCCCTGCTTCCAGTAAACAACGGAACTTGTGCTCTTGATGCCGAACTTTCTGGCAACGTCATAGACCGACTCCCCGTTCTTGGCGCAGAGGTACTGGTAGTTCAACCAAAAATTGTTCATAGAGACGCCTCCCCTTTGTGCAACTCGGAGAATATCAGTAAATATCAGTTTTTACTCTTTACAGACTGATATATCTCTGATATACTGATATTGCTCTGATAAGCGGTCAGAAGCAATCACCCCTCTATGAACATCTTATCACCTAACTGCTAATTTGTAAAGAAGAAATTTCAGAAAGGAGCTTGCGAATGAATGAGATGCCACAAAGAGCATCGCCCGATTCAGGTTAGGGACTTCCGCTGCACGGCATGTGGAACGGTCGTTCCCGCGCCAAAGACGAGACACAAGACAAGTAAGGGGCACATCAAGCACATGTACTGCTATGTCTGCAAAGAGACGACAGCGCATGAGCAAATCGAATGAAAGGAGAATGCGAATGAGGTGGGGCGGTAGGCCCGACATGGACGCGCTGGCAATTGGAGATGAGGTATTAGTTCCCATCGTCTGTTTGCCGAACGTAGACAAGCAGATAGGCAAGGTTGTCTACATACACCCAGAAAAGAGGTACTTCACGGTGGAGTTCCCTGATACTGGAACAAGAGAAAGCTACTGCTCACATGGGCAGTTCAACTGAAAGGAGAAAAAATGATTGAAAACGGAATGCTCGACTACTCCGAATACGGAAGCTACTACCACAGCACCTGTGGTGGCTTCAGCGACACCAGATATGACGATGACATCGATGACGATGACGACTGAGAAAGGAGAAATAAAAATGGACGAAAGCGTCGCCCTGACCCCCGAGGTCAAAGAAGAAACCGCCGTGGCGAAAGCCACCGAGTCCACCATGAACTGGCTGGACAGCAAGACGATGGCCGTGGCTTGGAAGACAGCTTCGATGCTGGCGAACTCCGGGCTGCTGCCGACCACCTATCAGAAGCATCCCGAGAACGTACTGATTGCCCTCGACTTGGCAAGCCGAATGGACATGAGCCTGATGACCGTCTGCCAGAACCTCTACATCGTGCAGGGCAAGCCCGCGTGGAGCGGCCAGTTCTGTATCGCGGCCATCAATGCCTGCGGAAAGTACTCCCCGCTCGAGTTTATCTGGCTCGACGGCGGCGGCTGCATCGCTCAGGCAACAGACCTTCGGACTGGTAAGCTGTGCCAGTCTGCCCCCATCACGCCGAAGACGGTTTCCGACTTTGGCTGGGACAAGAAAGCCGGTTCGATGTGGAACATCGACGGCATGAAGCAGCAGATGTACATGTACAGAGCGGCAGCGTTCTTCGCAAGAACGTTCTGCCCCGACGTGCTCAACGGCGTGTACACCAAGGAAGAAATCATGGACATTAACGGCAAGTACGACGCCGTAGTTGTGGAGGGTTAAGATATGGCAATTAGCTTGGAAAAGGGAAACATCTACACTGCGACGATGGTTCGCTCCGGCACTTCGACAAGAGGTGACTGGGAAATGGTCAAGGTCAAGGACAAGACCAAGGAAATCACCATCTGGCCAGACAACAGGCCCACGGGGCTGTCTGACGGAGACGAGTTTGAAATCGTTGAAATCTCCGGCGTGAAATACGGCGCAAGAAAGCGTCAGGACGGCAGATGGCAGGACGACGTCAGCATGACTGCAATCCTGAAGAAAGCGTCGACAAACAGTTTCGACTTCGACGTGGACAACATCGACGACGGAGAGCTTCCGTGGAAGATGGACGACAATCCCTTTGGAATCCCCGAAGAAGACCAGCTCCCACTGTAATAGTCTAAGGCAATAAGGAGGGTGGTAAAACCACCCTCCAATAGTGAAAGGAGGGCTAAAAAATAGATAATATTTCTTTTAGACAGACTGGTGAGAAAACTGGTGAGCCAATAGACAAACTGGTGAAAAAAACTGGTGAGCCAAGTCAGAAAGAGGTAAGAGCTTACTGCGATGAGCTGGGTAGTAATGTAGACCCGATGAAGTTCTACGATTATTACGCAGAGCGCAACTGGAAGATAGCCGGGGAGCCAATCAACGACTGGAAAGCAGTCTTCAGGTCTTGGCATAAAAGAGAGTTCAAGCGGAAGCCCAAGTCTTACCTTTCATGCCGATATGAAGACGACCCGGCCACAGCAGAAGGTGTCGAGGCATCCACGCACGACGACCAAGAGCACCTCGACAAAATCCTCGCTAAACTGAAGAAATTAGGTCAGCAAAATGCGAAGTAAGAAATACTACGACTGCTCCTTTGGAGATTACAAGGGAGCTCTGCGCTGGATTGTATCACACCCGCGCTACAGGGACTGTGTAGTCAGAGCCCCAGACGACATCGCCGCTATCAAGGCGGCTGGTGACTACTGGGGAGAAGACTGGCTGAAAATTAACTTTTACACCAACTGCAAAGTCACGAAGATGTGAGAAAGGAGAACGCTTGAGCAACTACGCAGAATATCGAGAAGCCGTCGGCATCAAGAACGCTGACATGATTCGAGCACTTCGCGCTTCGTTCAGAAAATACGGCGGGGCAACCAATGCCATGGTGAATAACCCGGACAGCTATGGCGTTTGCCTTACGCCGAAAGCGGAAAAGGTGCTCGCGGCAAACTTTGGCTATGCCAAAGGCTTGCAGCACATCAAAGAGAAACCCGTGAGAAAAGCTTGCATTCGCAAGAGACCCAACCGCATGACTGTCTATCTGGCAGACGACATGTTTGTGCAGATACGAGAAATGATGGTGGCGGAGGGCTATAGCACAGTTCAGGACTTTCTGCTGAAAATCCTGACAGATTATCTGGGAGGCTGACATGATAGTAAAGACCCTGCTCATCGTGGCGATCGCGCTGTTTGCGGTGGCGCTCGTCTTAGGCGTTGTTGTCGCAATCCAGCGAAGAGAGATTTGGGGCTTGCGGCTAAAGCTCTTTGATATGTCCGGCCTTGAGCCCGTGATGTGGGAGGACGCGGAATGGGAGAGCCAGTAAGGTCGAACAAATACTGCCTACAGCAATTCGACGTGCTCGACATGATTGAGTACGGTTGCAGTTACAGCCAATGTCGGCACTGCGGCCACAACGAAAACGTAGCGCGGTATCGAAAGCAGCTTATCCGAAAGTATGGCCTGACAAAACGAGACTCGGACGGCCTCTACAGATTTATCGTACCGAAAAGGAGAAGAGGGAATGTCAGCAAGGACGCATAAGATTTCAGACTGGAAAAAAGAACAGGCGGTTAAGCTCCGCAACGAAGATAACCTGACCTACAAAGAAATCTCTGATGCCATGGGCATCTCGAAGCAATACGTAGCGCTATTGCTCAAGGAAAACGTAAAGACGCCGAACTTCAAGCGTTGGGCGGACGACAGTACACCCTACCCCGTTCTGACCAAGTGGATGAACGACAATCAGATGTCGAAGCAGCAACTGGCATTGAAGCTCGGCTATTCCCCGAACTCCAACAGCCAGTATATCATCTACCGCCGCATCAAGAGTGGCCGTATGACGAAGGACGAAATCGACAAGCTGCTGGAAATCACGGGGCTACCCTATGATGTTCTTTTCAGGAGGGAAACATGACCATTGTAAGTGATATGGCAGACAAAATAAGACGCACCGACAGCTACCAGCAAATCATAGACGACCTTGAGAAGTGCTCGAAGGGTTCGCCATGTGCAGACTGCTCGCAGCCAACAAAGTGGAATTGCGACTGGATGTTAATGCTGAAGGCGAAGAACGCTCTGATAGAGCTTCTCCATCTCCACTACTTAGACAAGTCCGAAATCGTCAGACTGCGGAGGCAAATCGAGGTGCTCCAGATGAGCGAAGACGAAAAACTGGAAGACTTAAGGGAGGGCAACAGAAGCCCGTATAGGAGGGGAACATGACCGACTACATTCCGCGCGAGGCCGTACTTGAATTTGTCGAGCCGGACGCAAGGCCATTCCTTGCGGAGCGTATAAAATCCATCCCCGCCGCCGATGTGCGGCCTGTGGTGCGGGGAGAGTGGGAGACAAATGTGCCGCCGAGAGATTTGCGCCCAAGGTGTTCGGTTTGCGGTGAGCTTCAGCCTCGAAAGACAAACTTCTGCCCCGACTGCGGGGCTGACATGAGGGAGGAAAGCTGATGTATGACGAACTGGTAAAGCGGCTGAAAGAAGACAAATCGTGGGTTGAGCAGGGAACAACACAAACGGAGCATGAAATCGCCGAGCATATTCAGCAAGCCGCCGATGCCATTGATAAACTGCAAAAGGCTGTCATGCGCTTGGAAGATGAGAGCGGCATACTGGACGAACTGCCGATGTACCAACAGCCTGTCGGGTGGATTCCCGTGACGGAGCGGTTGCCGGAGGCCGGTGAGCGAGTGCTGTGCTACTGCCGAGCGAATATCTATGAAGTCATGAAGATGCGGACTGACGGCGATTGGGTCTATGACACGAACCATGTCTATATGCACAGCTTTGTCACCCATTGGATGCCGCTACCGCCAGCGCCGAAGGAGGAGTGAGCATGAGCGTATACTGCGCGGCTGTGAATTGCAAATACCACAGCGATACAAACCGCTGCACAGCAAAGCGAATCGCGCTATCAAGCCATAGCATTTTAACGTTATGGAACGGCAGACAGGATTTTTGGAAGTGCAAGCAGTACGAAATGTCAGATGAGTACAAAGCGGTTTTGGAGCAAATCGGGCAGGCATAGGAGGGCGAGACATGAGAGACGATGTAATTTGGTGCGAAGATTGCAAATTTTTCGGACACGCTGACATGGGCGGGGAGGGATGGTGTGATGCCTATGAGGCCGCAACTTGGTACGGGAAAAACGCTATGGATTGCCCGTACTTCAAGCGGAAAGAGGCAGAGGAGGGCGAGTGATGAGAGTAAAGATAGGCGGATGCCGTATGCCGATAGGAATGTGCTCGGAATATCGGGATAAGGATTGCGGTAAGTTTTGTTATTACAATACGGTAGATATCAAAACCAAAGCCGACCGAATACGCGCGATGACGGACGATGAAATGGCGGAGTGGATTGCGGGTGATGTCTTTAATCTTACGGGCGGCGCGTTTACAATGGTAATGGAAGCATGTCTCGATTGGCTTAAAGAGGAGGCGGGAGAGGAGAATGGCAAAACTTGAAAAACGAGCTTGCCCATGCTGCGGGGCTCCTTTAGAAAACTACAAAAACAAATGCGACTACTGCGGAGGCATAGTCAAAGACGACACAATCCAATATATCGGAATAAGACCGGGAATGAGAAAAGTGCGAGCTTGCGCACGAGTGCCCGAATGCCTCTTGGAAAGTGCAACGGGGAAACAAGCAGCGGCAAACCATGTAATTCGAGATGTCACGCTGAAACTCGCAGAGGGGCTGTCTGATATTGTGACGTGGAAAATGGACAGAGACATCAGAACATCTGAAATAATCGTAAACGGGGAACTTTGGGTGTCTGAGCCAGATGTTAGGCTTATTGGAAACTGGCCGTTTTAAGGAGGCAAAAATGCTTGAGTGGAATGTCTACATTGGCAACTTCAACGGCAAAAGAATGGAGACGCACAACGTCTTTAACAATGCCGGTTTTGTCAGAGACTGTCAAGAAGCCTACAAGAAGCATAAAGATGATAAGGATGCTTTCCTCGAAAAAGTCAGGCGTAGCCTCATGTATTACTACTGGAGAAAATGCGAGTGGGAAATCATTCTCTCACTTTGGCCTCCGAGAAAGAACCAGCAAGCCCTGAAGATAGATGTCTATGACCAAATCATGCTGAACTGGCCTATCTTCGGCGAATACGTTTGGAACAACAGAGAAGAATTCAAAGCGAGGAGGAAAAGAAATGTCAAGGCGTGATATTTGGGATTATAACCCAGACGT
>JAEEGL016035839.1_pt1 | contig 14085 bp, 8 predicted proteins | sample 9134231 | NCBI WGS metagenome assembly JAEEGL01 (sample SAMN16246548, study PRJNA631951) | gut metagenome | biome: gut microbiome; feature: rumen; material: fiber-attached | host: Bos | place: Iran: Karaj | collected 2018-10 | reverse complement strand
GTCAGAAAGACAATATTTATTTCATTTAAAATTATTATATAATTATAATGAAGAATATTTATTTGAAAAAACCTTATTATTAAATAATTCTTTTTTTCCTCAATTAGATTATGACACTGTTAAAATAGATGTAGAAGAGTTAAAACAAGGAAGAAGAATAGATATTGATATTGATGAATATATTTCTAATATTAATTCTCAAAATATTATAGAAGATGAAAATGAAGATATTTACAATTTAAGGATTATGGGTTATTATAAAGTTACTGAATTAAATAAAGGAAATTCCTTTGGAGAAATTGCTTTGTTAAATGAAGACCAACAAAGAACTGCTTCGATTTTTATTAAAGAGAATTCTATCTTTGGAATTTTAAGTTCTCATAATTTTAAAAATTCTATAAGTGATATTCAAGATAAAATTAAAAAAAAAAATATTAATTTTATCTTAAATTATCCTTTATTTGAACCATTAAATGTTCCTTATTTCACAAATAATTATTGGAATTTCTTTATTCATAAAAAATTAGAAAAAGATGAATTTATTTTTAAAAAAGGAAACATAAGGAATGAAATATTTTTTATTGAAGAAGGAGAAATAAAAATAGTATCTCCGAATATAACATATAAAAAAATAAATGAATATATATCAAATTTATCAAAAGTTTCATTAAAGAAAAGTGAAATGGAAAATATAGGAAGATCTGAAAATATAATAATAACATATATAAAAAATGGAGAAATTTTAGGAACTAATGATTTATTATATAATAACACTTATTTTTGTTCTGGAATATGTGAAAGTAAAATAGTTTCTTATTTTTCAATTAATATTGAAATCCTGGAAAATATTATGTCAACTTTTAAACAAGTAAAAGTAAATTGGGATAATTTAAATAAGAATAAAACAAATTTAATGATTGATAGATTAAATACAATTAAAAAGACTTATATGAATTCTTTATTTGGAGAATTTAGAAATAATGAAGAAAGTAAAGTTATTCATGATAATAGTAAAGAATCAAAAAATGTTAAATATTCATTTGATTGTTTAAATCCTAATTTAGAAAAAAAGTATTCTAAATTTAATTTAAAAAATTGTTATTTGAAGAGTTTTAATTTAAGTGAATATAAAAAGAAAAAAGATGAAATGAAAAAAAAACATCAAAAAAGAAATATAACTCAGGAATATTTACCTTATTTAAATTTTTCTCCTCAAAATAGTAATAATATGAGAATCTTTGTTAAAAAAACTAAAACAGAGTTTAACACATCTAAATATAAAAAAAATTATAAAAGTACTTCTCAATCAATTGAAGAAGAAGATAATAATTATTTAAAAAAAAAATATTTAAGTAAAGAAGATAAAATTTCTCATTTAATTTCTTCTAGAGTGTATGAAGAAAATTTTAGAAAAAAGAAAAAAATTAATATATTAGATTATATTATTGTTGATAAAGAAAAAATGGAGAATAATAAATTTAAAAAAAATATTAGGTTAGAAATATTAAAAAAAAAAGTGCCTCCGAATTTTTTAAAAAATCAAAGAATTATTTTAAATTGCAAAAAACATTTTCATGCCAAAAGTCAAAGTGAAATATAATCTTTTTATTGAAATTTATATTTGTAATAATAAATAAAATATAAATAAGTAAAAATTAAAACAATTAATAAAATTTTTTATAAATAAATGAGTTAATTTTTGTGTTTATTGAAAATTATTTATTTGATAATATTTAAGATTAAGCTCCAATCTAAATTTTTAGAATATAAAAATATTATTTTTTGATATTAAAAATAATAATTTTATTCAAATTTAAATTAAATTTATATATGGATGTTATCTATTATGTTCTTATGGATAATAATAATTAAATATAGTTTATTAAATTCAAAAATATTTTGTATTTATATTTGTATAATTGTTCTTTAATTATTCAAAATTTTGTAAAACAAATTTTTAAAATAACAAAAAGCAATATAATTAAAAATAAATAAACAAATTAACCCATTTGAATAATAAAAACATATTAAAAATAAATAAATAAAAAAATTAAAATAAAATAAAATAATAATTAAATCAATAACTTCTCTGAAAAATGAGTACCGACAAATCAATGACAATATACATATTAGGAAGATACGATTGTCCTCGTTTAACACATTCAAAAGCCTTAATATCAGATTTAATATCAAACACTCCATCATTTCAAAAAGTAGAATTTATAACATGTTTTGAAACTCAATTTGATTTATGTAGAGATGAATTAATGAAAGAAAACTTATCTTTTGTAAATTATACTTATTCTCCAATAATATATTTACAAAATGAAGAAAATAAATGTAAAAAAATAATAGGTTCTTTAGAAGAATTCCAAACATTTTTAGTTCAAAATTATAATTATCATGATATGAGACAAACAGTAGATTTTAATGAAGAAACAAAGCAAAATTTAAAAAATTTCCTTTCATCAAATGGAAATAAATATGTTTATATGGATTTTGCAACTGATGATGAAAAAGAAGAAAAATATGAAAAAGTAGTATTTGAATTATTTAACAGAGATTGTCCTTTAACATCAGAAAATTTTTTTGAAACATGTATTGGATTTACAAATAATAAAGGAGAAAAAGTTTCATATGAAAATACAATAATTCATAGAGTTTCTAAGAATTCATTCATTCAAGGAGGTGATATAAGAGTTGAAGGTCCTAAATCAAAATATGGTTTTGATTTCAATGATGAAAATTATAATATTAAACATGATTCTTTTGGTATTTTAGGAATGGTTAAAAAAGGAAATAGAAAACATACTAATGAATCTCAATTTTATATTACCTTATGTCCTTTGAAAAGTTTTGATGGAAAATTTGTTGCTTTTGGAAGAGTTATTCAAGGTTATGATACTATTAAAAGAATTGGAAATGTTGATACTGATTTACAAAGACCTATTTCGAGAGTTTATGTTAAAAGTTGTGGAGAATTTGTTATTGAATAATTATTATTTTTTTGAAAATTTTTTAAATTTTTTTTTTTAATTTTTTTATTTATTTTTTTAAATTAAAAGTTATTTAAAATAATGAAAATTTCACCTTTAGGCTTTTATTTTAAATATAAAGAGAATGAATTGAATAATGCTTTTGAAATTTTAATTAATTTATTTAATCCTGAATATGATTTTGATTTTAGTAATTTAACTTATCAAAATACAATTGAGCAAATTAAAAATATTCCAATTAATGATTTTTCAAACTATTTAAAAACAATTATTGATGTAATCAAAAAAAAAAATATAACAAATGATTCAATTCAAAGTTATTTTAAGGAATTTATTAGAAATAATCTTCCTGGAAAAGAAAAAATACAAGGATATATAGGAACATTAACTAAAAAAGGAAAAAAAGAAGGAATTGGCTTTTTTAGTGAAAAATTATCTGAACAAAAAGAAATATCTATGTTAGGGAATTTTTCAAATAATAAATTTATTGATGGAACAATACTTTTAAATAAACAAATATTAAAAATTGGAAATTTTGAAAACGGTTTTGAAGGATTAATTATTGAAGATATAAATAAAAATAATTTTAAAATTGTAAAAGAGAATAATGGAATTTTTAATGGAATTGAATTAACTAATACTTCTAATAATGATTATTCTGTTTTTATAAAAACTAACACTTTTATTTTTTCATCTCCTAACATTGATTTAACACAATTTTATATAAAAGTAATTAACAATGAAATATTTGGTTATTCAAATTTTTACTTTAAAAAAGATAAATTCTTTTATGCTTTAAATTCAACAAAAATAAAATGCTTATATAAATTAATAACAGAAAAAAATATAATTATATCATATCAACAGAATATATCAGAAGAAAAAATATCAAATGAAACAAAAGTAAATATCTTATATGAAAATAATGATTTATACATTGGTTCCTTATTAGTAGATAAAATAAATTATAATGAAGGGGAATATATAATAAGAGAATCTTATAAACCAGAAATGAAAATTAAATGTGTTGGAAAGTGGGAAAATGGTAAGTTGATTAAAGGAAAAATTTATGATATGAATACATTAAATTTTGAAGGTAACTTTGAAGATAATAAACCAAAAGATGGAAAATGTTATTTTGATTCAATTATTTATGAAGGAGAAATTAAAGATTTTCAAATTGAAGGAAAAGGAAAATTAATTTATGAAAATGGAGATTATTTTGAAGGAAATTTTTTGAATAATAAACCTAAAGGAGAAGGAACTTTAAAAATAAATAATAAGGAATATAGAGTTAATATTAATTAAATAAAGATTTATATTTTATTTCTTTTCTTTATTAAAAAAAAAATAATATTATATATAATTCATATTATAATTTTGATTAAATGTTTCTGTTAATTTTTCATTTTTATATTGTATTTCCTTACTTTTTTCTTTTCTTAACTTATCAATTTCTTTTTGTAATTCAATAATTTTTTTTTCTTGTTCGATTTTTTCTTTTTGTAAAATTTCCATATTATTTTGTAAATTGTAATTATGCTTTTCAAGTAATTTACATTTATTTTCACTTTGTTTATATTTTTCATTTTGTGCTTTTCTAACTTTATCTAATTCATTATATTCTTTTCTTTCTCTTAAAATTATATTATATAATTCATCTTTTTCTGCTTCTGTATCTGAATGAGTTATTTCAATATTTTCTTCTTCTAAATTTTTTTTTTCATTGTAATTAATATTATAAGGTATATCTAAGTTTTTATTAAAAATCAATTTATCTTGTTTATGAATATTTATGGTATCATCATATGAAAATAATTGCTTTTCTAAATCATCGATTTCTTTTTGAATTTGTTTAAGATATATTTTGTCTATTCTTTTTTTTTGATTTTGATTGATTTCTTTTTTCATTTAAATTAATATTAATTGGTTTATTATTTTTTAAAAATTTTATAATGATAAAAGAATTGTAAATAAAAAATGTCTTTTTTTAGCAATTTTTTAAGAATTATATTTGACTTTAAAACTTTGATTTTGGCAATATTCTTAATTTTTATCATGAATTTAATAATTAATATAAAAAAAAAGAGGAAAAAACTAAATGATGATTTTATAAAATTTGAAGCAATGAGTCCTGAAGAAAAAAAAATATTTTTAATAACAAAATTTAATACAACAATTAATAGAAATGATCCAATTGAAAGGGAAAAATTTATTAAAAATTGTAAATTTTTTATTTTTAATAAATTATAGATTATAAGTTAGTTTATGGAAGTAAAGGAGAGGAATTATATAGAAATTTATATAAACCATCAAAAAAAATCTCTAAAAAAAATGTTAAAGTCCAATTTAATGATAATGACCAAGTAAGTAGGAATTAAAAAAAAATGGAGTTAAAAAGACAAAGAATATCGATATTAGTAAAATTAATTTAGATATTTTATCATAAGAATAATAATTAAATTAATGTATGGATATTAGAAAAATCAATAATATAATTATTTATAATATATGATATACAAATATAACACTTCTTTTAGTTTAAGGATTATTTTTTTATTTTATTTAAAAAAACTGTTTTGAAACAATAATATAAAAAAAATCTCTTTAAAAACCTAAAAAATCTTTTTTAAAATCCTAAACAAAAAAATAAAAATAAATAAAAAAAAAAAAAAAATTCCTTAAAAACAAAAAAAAAAATTAAAAAAAAAAAAAAATGTCTTCAACATATTCACTTATTCCAAGTCAAACATCAATAAAAGAAAAAACCCAATTTCCTTCATCTCCAGAAACTCAAAACCAAACACCTCAAAGTAAGAAAATTCAAATAACAGAGAGTCCAAATCACATAATAAAATTTCCTTCAAATGAAGATGATAATATAACTTCAAATTCATCTTTAAATTCAGGAAGATGGAGTGAAGAAGAGCATCAAAAATTCATTGAAGGAATTTTAGAATATGGAAATGAATGGAAAAAAGTTCAAAAAATTATTAAAACAAGATCAAGTACTCAAGCTAGATCACATGCTCAAAAATTTTTTTTAAGAATTAAAAAATCTCTTAATGAATTAAGTAGAAATTCAAATGATGAAAACAAAGGGAATAATTATGATAAAAATAATATTGATATTGAAGTTATTTTAAATTATGTTATTAATCTTATTTCTAATGAAAAAAGAAAAAAAATTGAGTTAACTAATATTCAAAAAGAAAGATTAATTAGTGTTATTAATTGTAAATTTTCTAATGAAAATATTGGAAGTTGTAAAAATGATATAGAAATTGATATAGAAAGTGAAAAGAATAATTTTGAATATGAAAATCTTAGTTATCAAAAGAAAAAAAGCTTTAATGGGAAAAATAAAATTTTTAATATTAAAAAAGATATGTCTCATAGGAAATCAATTGAAAAATTAAATAATAATCATAATTTAAATTATGATAATGGTAAATTAAAAAATAATACTTTAGAGAAGAGGAATTATTATGAAGAAATGAAAGAATATTTTGTAAGGAAAAAAAGTTCAAATAGTAATTTTTATACAAATAATAATAATAATAATCAAAGAGAAAGATTTAATAGTGCTTATTTAAATATTGATAATTTAGAATTTCAAAAAAATAATGGAAATTTATTTGGAATTGATAATAATGTTTATAAGAATTTTTTCCCTTCTGAAAAGAGGAAAAATTCAGAACAAATTTCAACAAATAATTTAACTAATGAACAAAGAAAAAACACTTTTCAAATTGATTTTGATGATGATTGTATAAAGGAAGAAAATAATAAGGATAAATATTTTAGTCCTTATTTAAATGAAGATCAAGAAAATAATTTAATAAATCAAAATGAAATGGATTTTGAAGGCTTACAATTTCCTGTTAATACTGATGATATACAAATGAAAAATGACTCTTTTTAATCATTTGTGAATATTTAGTTTATAGATTTATTTTTAATTTCAAATTAATTTTAACTAAGTAGGTCAATAAAATTATTAATTTAAATTATTTTTTATTTTATGTAGGAAAAAAGTTTTTAAGAAATATTATATAATAAAATTTAATTATTTACGATATATAAATAATAAATATAAAAATAATAACTTAAAAATGAATAATCTTCTTATTACACAATTAAATCATAAAAAGAAAAAAAAATCAAAAAAGAAAGAAGAACCAAAAAGTGAAAAAGAAAAAAAGAAGAAATCATCTTATTTTTTAGTTAAAAATGATAAAAAATATTCAAAAACAAAATTAGAATTAATGAATTATTTAGTAGATGAACAAGCAAGATATACAAATTTAGATAAAGCAGTAGATTATTATCAAAATAAAATAGAAAGTTATAAAAGACAAATGAATAAAAATGAAGAATTAATTCAAAAAAAACAAATAATTTTAAATTCATTAATTTCACAATTAAATGATATATTAATTAAAAACTTTCAACCAATTGATAATGAAAACGCACAAAATCAAGAAAAAAAAAGAATGGAATTAGAAATACAAATTCAAACTTATACTCAAGCTTTAGATATGTATCAAAATATTAAATCTGAACTTCAAAATGAAAATATTCTTTTAAAAAAAGATTTAAAAAAAGAATATAAAGAAAGTTTATCTAGAAAAAAACAATATGATAATTATATTATTATAAAAAATAAAATTCAAAATGAAGAAAAAACTCAAGAACATTTATTAAATACTATGACTAATTTTGATGTTAAATCTAAATCAATGTTTGATAAAGAAGAAACTAAAAAAAAAAATACTTTAGCTAAAGAAGAATTTTCACTTAATGAATTAAAACAAAGTATGAGAGAAACTGAAGAACATTTAGTTAAATTAGAAAAAAAAATTATTAGGAGACAAAAAATATTACCTTTTGAAAAAAGAAGAAATTATAAAATTTATCAAGATAATAAAATTTTAATAAAAGAAAAAGTAGCAAATTTTTTAAAATTACATTTAATACAAAAAATACATAAATTACATAGTTTAGAAGAAGTATTTGTTCATGTAAAGCAACAAAATTTAGTTTTTCAATCAAAATATAATAAAATAAATAGAATGTTAAGTGATTTAACAAATTTAAAACATACAATAAGTAAAGATCAACAAGAAATAAAATCAATTCAAGAATTAATTAAAGAAAAATTAGAATCTGAAGGAATTATTTATGATGATCCACAATTAATAAAAAAATTAGTGTTAATAAATGGAGAAAAAGAAAGTAATGTTTTATCAATAGAAAAAGCTTATAAAAAAGAAAATTTAATTAAAGGAATTATAAGATTTATGGAAAGGTATTATTATCAATTTGAAAAAATGATAAAATCAACTTTAGTTTTTTATTTAAAAATAAAAGAAAAAAGTATTTCAAAGAATGAATTAGAAAATATATTTAATTTATTTAGTAATAATGAAAATATAAATGAAATAAGAAAATATAGTTCAACTAAAGCTTTTTCATTAAATGATTATAAAAATGTTATAAAAATTTTAATGCAATTTTTTAGAAAAGTTACTTTTATTTATTGTAATTTTATAATTGATATTGCAATTCAAGCATCAAATTCAGAAGAAAAAATAAATGAAAATGAAAAAAATGAAAAAGAAGGAAATGAAAAAATGAAAATAATAGTTTTTTCTTCTTTAACAAAAGAAATTGAAGAAGAAGAAAAAGAAAGACAATTCGGTTTAAAAGAAAGTTTAAATAAAAATAAAAAATTAACAAATAATCAAAAAAAACAAGAATTACTTAAACAAAATATTTCAAAAGAAATTAATTATATGCTTGATCAAGGAATTGATATAGAAGTTTTATTAGAAAGATATTTAACAGCTTTAAGAAAAAGAAACGATGAAAAGAACAAAGTGAAAAAAAAAGATAAATTTGAATATGAAACGTTAAAAGAAAAAAAAAGAAATGAAAAAAAGAGAAAAATATACGAAAAAGAAAATAAAAGAATAAGAGAAACAAGATTATTATTTGATAAATTAAAAATGAAATTTTTCTTAGATTTAACAAATTATACAAGTGAATTAGTAAAACATGATGATTGGGATAAAAAAAATAAAACAAAATATAATATAGATATAAGGTTAGTAAATAGGAAAAAAAATACTAAAAATGTTTTAAGTGAATTATTACAAGAATATAATAGAAATAAAGTACAAAAGAAATTTAATATAGGATTGAGTCAAGTCTTTAAAAACATAGTAAAAAGAGGAAGAGCTCAAAGAGCTATTCATTTTCCTAAACAAAAAAATGAATTTGAAGAAATCCAAGTTTTAGATGATACTTTTATAGATGAAAATGAATATAATAAACATCCTGATGTTGAAATAGAAAAAAAAATAATAAAAATTCAAAAAAATTTCTTTGGTTATAAATCAGGTAATACAGATAAAAAAAATAACTCTTTTAGAACTATGTTTGATTTACATAAAATTAATTTAGAATTATTTCATAAAAAATCAGGGATTGAAAATTATAAAGATTTTGATACTATACAAAATGAATTTCAGAAGAAATTAAATATGAAAATTTATTCTCCTATTGTTTCAAATTTTATACCTAAAAGAGAATTTTGTAAAAAAAATAGATTTGTTAATTATGTATCTTCAGATAATAGTATAAATAATAATAATTTTACAACTTCACTTACAAATAGAGGAACTAATAGAGAAAATAAAGAAGAAGCAAATAATGGTAATCATACTTTATCACTTCAAAAAAAAAAAAAATTAAAATATCCTAAAATTAAATCTGGTAATATTACAGTTACTGAGTAAAATTTATTTGTTAATTTTTTATTGGTATTTTTTAAATTATTATATTATTCTATTAAAAATATTTATTTAAAAAAACATATTTTTATTTTTTAATTTATAAAGTATTATCATTAAAATGGGATGTATTTTTCCACATAATTTAACAAATAACGAATATTATTTAAATAAAAATACTATTGAAACAATTAGAAAATCACAATTAAATATTAAAAATTTAGAATATAAAAATGAGATAAATATCACTCAAAATACAGAAAAAAAAGAATTTAATCAAAATATAGATTTTATGAATAAAAAAGCAAGTGATATTATATATTCATATAATAATAAAAGTACTAAAATTAGTTCTGATAATTCAAATATAATAAATACTACACTACTTAAATTATATAATAGTTCAAATTTATTAATAGATGAAATTGAATTAACAAGTGATAAAATAATTTCTAAGTATAATCATTATACAAAAACTTTTGATAAATCAAAAAAAATTTCTTTTGGAAGTAATATATCAAATGATTATATTATAAAAGATAATTCAATCTCTCCAATTCAATTTTATATATATTATAATGAATCAAAGAAAAAATTTTGTATAATGGATAATTTATCAGGGACTGGAACATTTATTAAATTAACTAAAGAAATAATAGTTAAAGAAAATATGATAGTAGGTTTTTGTGTAGATTTTATGTACTTTGATGTAAAGGTATTACGTAATGGAGAATCACAGTTAAAAATTAATTTTCTTCAAAAATCTAAAAATTCAGAAAAAAATTCTGAAATAATTTTCGATAGTAATGAATATAAAAATTTTACTATTGGAAGAAGTAATAAATGTAATTATAAATATGATGATGAATCAGTTAGTAAAGTACAATGTACTTTATGTTATGAAAAAGAAAATTGGTATTTATATGATGGAAGTATCACTGTTTATGAAAGGAAACATTCTACTAATGGTTTATGGTTATTATGTAGGAAAGGTGTTTGTTTAGAAAATCAAATGATAATTAAAACTGGGGATTTTAAAATTTTTGTTGTTGAAGAATAAAAAAATATTTTAAAGTTAGCTTCTTATTTTTTTATTTATTTTGTATAAATACCAATTTAGAATATTGAAAATGGAAATAATAAATGAATTTAATAATATATATAATATCTATTAAATTATATTATATATTTTTTTTAAAATTTTCTTATAATTAAAAAATTTAAAATTTTTAATTTTTTTTTAATAAGATTAAATTGAACTATTCATAATTTGTTTTCGGATATATTAATTATTTTTAAAACAAATTGTTTTAAAAGTACTTAAGAAAATTAATATGAAATTAATATTATTATCACATAAAACAATTTTTAGTTAAGATTTTTTTCTTTTAGTCTATAATCTTCAATGAATATACCATTTTTTTTCATTAAAAAGTGTCTATAATATAAATTATTATTTTATTAATATATTGTTATTCTTCTTTTTTTTCATTTTACATTCATATTACCAAATTAATTTATTTTATTTTTTCTAAAATGTTTTCAGCTACATAAATATTTTTTTTACACTAAAATAAAATTATAAATTTTTAAAAAATAAAACAAAAAAACTTAGACAAATTAAATTAATTTTAATTTTATAATTTGAAATAAACCAAATAAATCAAATAAAAAAATGTCCCAAGAAAAATCAGTAGATAAAGTAGAAGATCACATTCGTCGTCGTTTCATCCTACAAAAAAAGATAGGTCAAGGAGCATATGGAGTAGTATTTAAATCAATAGACCGAAAAACAAAAGAAACAGTAGCATTAAAAAAATTATTTGGAGCATTTCGTGATGACGTAGACAGTCAAAGAACATTTCGTGAAGTAATGCTTCTTCAAGAGTTAAATGGTCACGACAACATAATTCGTTTATTAAACGTAATAAAAGCAGAAAATGACATAGATTTATATTTAATATTTGATTATATGGAAGCAGATTTATTTGCAGTAATAAGATCAAATATATTACAAGATATACATAAGAAATTTATAATATACCAAACATTAAAAGCTTTAAAATTTATTCATTCTGCAGATATAATACATAGGGATTTAAAACCAAGTAATATATTTCTAAATAGTGATTGCCATGTTAAATTAGGTGATTTTGGTTTAGCAAGAACATTAAATTCAGGGAAACATGGTATAACTGGTGTTATTACTGATTATGTTGCTACGAGATGGTATCGTGCTCCTGAAATGCTTTTAGGAAGTATTAATTATGGAAAGCCTATTGATATGTGGAGTGTTGGTTGTATATTATTCGAATTACTTGTTGGAAGACCTCTTCTTCCTGGGAAAAGCACTAAAGAAATGATCGTTTTTATGTTCGAAGTCACTGGATTTCCTGATAGAAAAGAATATGAAGAAGTTAAAGAAGAATGCGAAATTCAAATTGAATATGATAATTTACTTAGTGAAAGAATTAGAAGAAAGAAAACTATTAAACAATTAGTCAGTGGTTATTGTAATGATCCTGTTGCTATTGATTTACTTGGAAAGTTACTTCTTTTTAATCCAAAGAAAAGATTAACTGCTGAAGAAGCTTTGGAACATCCTTATGTTGCTGATTTTCATAATGTTGAAGAAGAAATTGTTTGTGATCATAAAATAAGAATTCCATTAGATGATAATATGAAATTCGGACAAGAAGAATATAAACATAAATTATATGATGTTGTATTACAAAGGAAAATGGAAATAAGAAAACAAATTATGGAAAGTATGAAAAAAGAAAAGGAAATGCAAATGAATAATAATAATGTTAATACAAATAATAGTCAGAATTTGTAAAAATAAATAATATAAAAAAATTAAATATTTTATAGATTTTTTTTCATTTAAATTTGATTTTTTTCAAAATTTATTTTTATAATTAATTCAAAATGAAAAAATTTAAAGTAATCAAAATAAAACAATAAATAAAATATTCTATGAAATTATTAATTTTTAGCAGTAGAATTTGCATATTGTTTAAATTCACTAGTTCTATAAGTATAAACATATATATTATTAAAACAATTAAAATTAACAGCAATTTCTTCTCCATCTAAATCATTACTCATAATATGAAATTGCTTTTCATACCAAAAAGAACTTTCCCCTCCTGTAGGTAAACCTTTAATATCTTTATTAACAAAAATACTATCTTCCATTTGCATAATTTCAATTTTAATAACACTTTGACTATAATCATAACTTTCATCAAATCCTCCTACTAAAATAATTTTTTCTGAATTTTCCGTTTTTTCATCATATAAACTAATTAAACCCATATTATATTTTTGTAACGAAATAGTTTCTCCTTTAATTTTAACATTTTCCCAAACTCCATTTTGTATAATATCATCATCTCTTTCATGATTAAAGATTTTATATCTTTCAACTTCACCGACGCATTTTTTTTGACTATAATCCCATCCTCCGAAAACATAAATAAATTTACTATCAAAAAAATAAACAGTAGGATCACTTCTCTTATATTTCATTTTAGGTAAAGAAACCCATTTATTCATTTCAATTGAATTAATATATTCTACTTCATTACAATCCCAACCTCCAATTACCATAATGTATTTTTTATCTTTTAATTTAATACTTAACATACTATGAAATCTTCTTGGATAATTCATTTCGATCTTTTCAAATATTACTTTTTCATCTATTGACATTAGTAAAAAATTTGATGTTGCTTCGTCTTTAATTTCTCCTCCTGTTATATAGAAAAAATTATCTTGATGTAATGTTGCACATCCTGGTAAAAATGAGTTTAATTTAACTTTATTTTTTTCAAAATCTACTCTAAATTTTTTATAAGAATTTCTACTGTAGGAAAAAACACAATTTGTAAGTGGAATTATCATTATTAATTCTTTTGTTAAAAATAATGAATCAGAATCTGAATAATCGAAAAATTTCATTTTTTCGGAAATTATTTTTGTTTCTAAGCTTTTTAAATATTTTTGAATATCTTCTGAATATAATTCATGTCTAAATATGTATTTTCCTGGTTCATATAATCCAGCAGATCTTTCTTTTAATGATTGTCCACTTGAAATTAAAGATTCGGAAAATGATAAAAATTTATCTATTTTACTTCTGAATAAATTATAATTATCTGATGTTAAAATATTATTTTTTAAAGTTGAATAAAATCTATTTAAATGAGAAAAAAATAATGCTTTTGTTGAATATAATGAAGAACAGTAATCTTCTAATTTTTGACTTCCATGAAATAATTTCTGGT
>JAEEGL014389587.1_pt1 | contig 14085 bp, 17 predicted proteins | sample 9134231 | NCBI WGS metagenome assembly JAEEGL01 (sample SAMN16246548, study PRJNA631951) | gut metagenome | biome: gut microbiome; feature: rumen; material: fiber-attached | host: Bos | place: Iran: Karaj | collected 2018-10 | reverse complement strand
TTGTCATTGTACGGGGTGGCGAGATAGTAGATTCTTTCTACTCACTCATCCAACCAGAGCCCAATTATTACAACTACTGGTGCAGTCAAGTTCATGGTCTCTGCCAAGAAGATACGGAAGACGCCCCTGTGTTTCCAAAAGTATGGGCACAGATAGAACCGCTGATTGAAGGCCTGCCCCTTGTGGCCCATAACAAACCTTTTGATGAAAGTTGCTTGAAAGCCGCGTTTAGGGTGTATCAGATGGATTATCCAGATTACGAGTTTTATGATACCTTGTGCGTATCTCGTCGGATTTTCCCTTATTTATCCAACCATCAGCTTCATACGGTAGCTGCAGAATGCGGTTATCAACTTGAGAATCATCACCATGCCCTTGCTGATGCTGAAGCATGTGCCTGGATAGCAAGAGAGATATTATAAATTCAACATATCAACACCATATTATCATCTTCTTCAATAATAAGAAAGCAAATCTTAAATATAATCATTATGAGTAAAGTATTCCGTATAACCCCTAAACGTATTAAACGTTCGAACGGGCAAGTGTTAACGCCAGAAATGTCAATCACAGTGACAACACGTTCACACACCACCACTCCATTCTACAATGGGGCTGTAGAGATTAAAGAGCAGTACATGCGCATGTATCAGTTTGATTACAAGAAAGCATGTTGTTCTGCCAATGATTTTGAGTTTGAGAAGTTGGACTAAAGATTCTTATAAGTATGAAACTAAATGGTAATAAAACTTTTAGATACATGGGCATAGTCTTATGTATTATAGTCGTATTTGCTGCATTCTCCAGCTACTTTTATTGGAGATCAGACAATGCAGTTGGTCCAAACCTTATTACGGCATTTGTTGGCGTTGCTCTTTCTGCAGTCATTACGCTTGTCCTTCTTAATGGCCAAACAAAAGATGAGGAAGACAAGGATAGAAATATAAAGATGTATTCTCGAAAACTAAATGTCTTTGCTAAGTTCAACCAGTTGCTTTGGGAAGAAGACGGTATTGAAAACGAGGATCTTAGAAAATCTTGTTTGAAAGAGCTAATTTTCTATTTAAACGAGAAAGAAATTGAGAGTTTAAAAACTTATGCAAATTCATTGACTGATTTTGAAAGTCCTATCCAAAGAACAGAAGCTAAAGCCAAAATAACCAACCTATTAAGGAATTCTTTGGAAGGTGAAAGCGCTTCCAATACTAAAATTGTTGATGCCATTATATCGCTAAACGATATTCTAGCCCCAGAAAATGCAGTCAAACAAATTGAAGAGAAATCTGGTAATTCAGAAGCACAGTATTTGCAACAGCAAGCATGGCACTTCATTATGTGGGACGAAAGACAAAACTCAAAACTAAAAGAAGGATTCAAAGAACTGTCTTTGGTTGAATATGACGAAGATTGGCGAACTAATCTAGTAAAACAAGTTGGAGAGAATGACATAGTGATGTTATTCAGAAGAGGAGGCTATGGGTATGTTGGTGCTTATAAAGCTATCGGATGGCGCGTGTTCTATTTTGAAGAAAACAAGGAAGAACTTCAGATGTTCGACAAGGAAAAACAAGTAATAACGGGAGAGCAATACTTATCAGACATTAAGACGTATGACATTTACAATAGTAAAGAGGATGGTGCGACAACATGTGCAAATATAATAGTTGAGCCTATTGCATTCGTCGAAAATGGCGTTGGAAACCCAGGTGGTGTTTATCGCAGAACCATTTCACGTTACGATTCACACTATGCATGGTTATTAATGGAGCGTTTTAAGAATGCTATAACAAACAATGCTTAAGAAATGAATTATTGAATTAATTATAATGTATTATGAAAAGAAATTATTGGATACATCGCATCAGTCATATTGCTGAGATTTCGTACCCATTGCTTGACAATAACTATCTTAGCTATGGATGGAGTGACTTCGAAACAGAAGGTTTTATTGAAGGTGTTAGAGGTGATAATGGATGGCAATTCATTGAAGAGCAGTTTATGGCAAAATGGGGTGAACTGTCAAGAGGTCGATACCAGTTGTGGAACTTTATTAAAGAAATGAAATCTGGTGACTGGGTTATCGTTCCTACTTATGGTGCCTTTTCTATATACGAATTAGTGGATGACAAGCCTATCATGGTTAAGGATATAAGGGATGTAGTCATAAAGAATTGGAATGGAGAAGAAATACTAAGAGATAACGAAGGCTATTTGATAGACTCCCATAACAACATGATTGATCTTGGCTTTGCAAGACGTGTCAGGCCAATTCAAAAAGATATATCAAGATATGATTATGCAGATAGAGCTTTGACTGCCAGATTAAAAGTTAGACAAACAAATGTTTGTATAAACAACCTCGAAGACAGTGTTCTTAAAGCATTGGAGGGCTGCCATAATAACAAACCAATTCATTTTAGAAATGAAATCAACGATGTGGTTCCCAATATTTGTTCTATTATTCAAGAAAAGTTGAATCCGGACAAGTTTGAGAATTTGGTTAAATGGTATTTTGAGAGAGTAGGTGCTAGTTCCGTTATTATTCCTCCTAAAAACCCGACTGGAAAAATTGACTATGAAGATGTTGACGTCGTGGCTACCTTTGATTTATTGAAGACTATCTATTATGTACAAGTCAAACATTATCGTGGAGAAACTGGTTCATGGGGCGCAGACCAAATATCTCATTTGAAAGAGTTGGAAGAAATGAAAGATGACAGACAAGATGACGGCTATACAAAGGTTTATTGGCTTGTTTCATCGTCTGAATCTTTTACAGAAGAATGTATCAACAAAGCGAAAGAGACCAACGTACAATTGATTGACGGAAAAGCCTTTGCTTCTATGCTTTTAGATGCAGGTTTTCTTGGAGTCGGAGATGTCCTGTAAATAGTACTGATTCCTAAATCTTTTTTAGACCTCTGCCACAAGTTGGCGGAGGTCTTTTCTATATTTGCCACCAAAAACAAAGCGTATGGAATTATCAGAATCAATTATCAAGAAAATCTCGCAACCAGGATTGTGGATTGTGAAATCTATGCAACCTTGCAGGGACATAAGCCAGTTTATCTATGAAATGGTTTATAAAGGAGGGATGTTTGTGGACATCTTCTCCTCCAACAAAAGAGAGATTAAAAATGAAGTAGTTGCATTGATAAGACAAGATTGTATCGACAATGTATCTGATGAGAATGAGCGAAACTGGATAGAGCAGGAAATGTCAGAATACAATACACATGGCTTTTTCTGGCATCCTGAAGAAATGAATGACTATGTGGATAATGGAGTGTTTTGGTCTAGCTATGCCATTATTAAAGACGACAATCTCCTCGTACATTCCAATTGCGTTCATGGTATTGCCCTTGTAGATGGTCTAGAAAAATTGTGGGTTGAAGAAGAAAAAGACATCCCCACAAAAATCAAAGAGGTTAATTCTGATGCAAAAGTCTATAAGAAATCAGCCATCATGTTCCTCTCAGATAGCCAATTAAGATGGTGCGTGTTTGCTGGAGCACATTCTATCTATGGAGAGAATTTATCAGAAGAGGTTGTTGACCGTATCAACTTCGAGTTAGATGTCATTAATGATTCGTTTATTCCTCATTATGAAGGGAGCTTGGTGGCATATTGCCTTGGACTTACAGAGATAGATCCGCTGAAGCATGACCTGATGTTTGAAACGCTATTCTGTTCCAGTACGGATGAGACACGCAACACTAATAATTGTATGAACCTTGCTCAAAAACATAATAAAGTAAAGTACCTCATTCCCTGTATGGAGAAATATTTGGTGGAAACCAATGGTTTTCTGACATATATGGACCAACTAATGATGTTGTCAAGGCTGCTGGCAGATTTCTCGCGAGAGGAAAGCTACCGTTTATGTAGGACGTTATCAAGTAGGGACCAGAATGCTTTAAGCGAATTGAAACAGATGTTCTTAGATGGAGGAAAGAAGAACGGTCATAAGGAAGAAGCCTTGGAACAAGTTTGGGCCGAATGGGAAGAAAAAGGTCCATTCTTGATGTCTAAAGCAGAGATCATGAGCCTTGATTTGGCAGAGGATATCTATAAAAATCTATAACATTATAAGCTATGATTGATTTACAAAACTCCAAAATCCATTTTCTCGAGAAAGAGATACTTTGGATGTACAGAGAGCACCCAACTTACTTGTCTGATGATGATTTCCTGCTTCCAGAACGGAGGGATATAATAAACGAAATGGTATTAGCAAATCAAGAAGAGATTCTGCTAGATATCATTGAATTTAACGATGCACTCACCAATGCTTTACGAGATATGTATGATAGGTCACATCTTATTTGGAATGACATTAAGGACAAAAATGAGTATGGAGATGAAATAGAGATTACGGCCCAATGCTTCTTAGGGCATAAATATCCTATACAGCATCCAGTACAAGGTGAAGACAGGCAGGAATTGTGGGATGCACTATGTGATGGAGATTGGAATCCCATCTACGATTCTGGCGTGAAACACAGCCTAACGTTCCCTGATTATGAGGAAATGTCATTTGAGACCTTCATCGGCATGGATTGTCCCCCACCTAACTGGAACGAAGGACTTGACCAAGAACTCACCAAGGATTTGCATCTTACCAGTGCATTCCACAATCTCTTTGACCACACGAAGTTTGCTATTACATACTTTATCTATGTGCGTAAGTTCGAAACGGCCATTAATATAAACATCAGGAAGCATTTATGAAAAGGGGAAAAGGTTATGCCATAGGGACAGGTGAGTTACACAAATAATGTAAGATGGCTGATGGAAGGAGGAAGATAGAATATGCAATAAGTTAAAAAGTGATAATAATTCTCCAAATTATTCCCATTTTTGGGAATTTTGCCTTATATTTGCAACCAAAATAACGACATAGAAGATGAAAATTGTCTTTGAAGACACAGACTTGGAAGAACTAATCACGACGGGTCGTAATAGCAAATATAAGAAATACACCCGTAATGCGAAGTTCATGAAGGCACTCGCCACAGCATATAACTACATGCGACTGGTTGATGTGGCCAGCGACCTGCGAGCCATCTCGTTCCTTCATTACGAACAACTGGCTGGAACCAATGGTATGAGTTCCATCCGGGTGGTCAACGGAATGGTGGAGCGCATTCTATTTCGAGAATTTGACGGTGGAATAAATATAACGGTATTAAGTTTAGACGATACGCATTATGGCAACAAGAAATGAAAACCCTGCACCTTTCATGGCAGTACATCCTGGTATGATGATTAGACCAGAACTGGAGGAACGAGGAATCAGTCAGAAGGATTTCGCCAAGATGGTTGGCATTCAGCCTTCGCATCTGAGTGAGGTGCTGAACGGCAAGCGTGCGCTTACCACTGACTTGGCCGTAAAGATTGAATCAGCTATCGGTCTGCCTGCAAAGGTGCTGTTGGCTGCACAGACGCAGTATGAACTGGAATCTGCCAATGCTGTAACAGATAGTAAGGAGAAAGAAACTGTTGCTATCACGATTCCCATTGGTGATCGCAACCTCCTTCGTGAATTAGTTCGCAGATTCGGCTGGGTTGGAGTGTTCTAAACATGTCAGGGGACAGTTCCTTGACAGACTAAGTAGATAATCTATGGAATATACATACAAATATCCAAGGCCGGCAGTTACTGCTGACTGCGTAGTCATTACAAGAGAAACTGAGCCTAAGGTACTGCTTATCCAGAGAGCTATAGAGCCATACAAGGGATGCTGGGCGTTTCCTGGTGGTTTCATGAATATGGATGAGACGACGGAGCAATGTGCTATCAGGGAGCTTGAGGAAGAGACGGGCCTGAAGTTGGACACCATGCACCAGATAGGTGCTTACTCAAAGGTGGACCGTGATCCACGAGGACGTACTATTACGGTAGCGTATCTCGCCATCATTGACAAGCCAGTGCAAGTCAATGGACAAGATGATGCAGCCAAGGCAGAGTGGTTCCCTATCAACAACCTACCCCACCTCGCATTTGACCACCAAGAAATCATGACTGATGCGAAACAAAAGTTTGAACAAATGTAAGAGAAAACAGCAAATATCATGAAAGATAATCAGAAGATAATAATCTATCAGACGGAGGACGGACAGACTCAGATTGATGTCCGTTTGGAGAACGAGACGGTGTGGTTGACGCAGGCCCAAATGGCAGAGTTGTTTGAAAGGACTCCGCAGAATATCACTATGCATATCCGCAATGCATATAATGAAGGTGAATTGGAAAAAGAGTCAACCTGTAAGGAATACTTACAAGTTCAAACTGATGGTAAAAGTCGTGGTAAATCTGATTAATCAAAGAAATGAATAAACGTCTCGCTTGGTGCAGCATAAAAAAGGGTGCTAAGGAATTACTTCCTCAGCACCTTTTTGGTGATGACGTGGCCGTCGGTGGTGCGTAGCTGCTGGATGACGAGGCCCTTGGCATCGCCAGGCAACTCACGACCCTGGAGGTCGAAGGTGCGCAGGACGGTGGCCGACTGCTGCGTCAGCACAGAAACGCCTGTAGTGCCCTTGGCTACTACGGCGATACTGTTGATCTTGCTGTTGCCGGTACTGCCACCGGAGAAGAAGTAGACCACCAGCTTCTGCGTAGAGCCCGTCCACACCTGGTTGTTGTCCATTTCGCCGCTGTCGAACTCGTTGTAGGGATTCCACTCACCGTTGAAGAATATCTTCTCGATGGTGCAACCCTCGGGAACCTCGAAGGTCATGGTGCCACCATACATGCGCAGCTGTATCTTGCCGAGGTTGTAGTCCTTCCAGTAGCGGTTGGGGGTATTGCCGTCGCTAGGCGAAACGGTAAGGGTGACATCCTTCTCGTGCAGTACTAGGTCGGTGGTGATGTCGCCGGCATGCGACGAACTGCTGGAAACGGGTGTCGTCGCAGGGTCGAGGGCATTGAAGTCGAAGGTGGCAGCCTCGTCGGCATAGGGCTTGATGTCCAGCCAGCCGATGTCGGAGACGCGCTCTTCTCCCCCACCATAATAGACGGTCTGTACGCCAATGCGGTTGATGGCAGCAGTCTCCTCGTACCAGTAGACGGCATAGCCACCATACTCGATATTCCAGTTGTCGGTATAGGTATAGGGAATCTCCGTGAAGCTGTGGCCGTCATAGTCCTGGATGGTCAGCGGCTGGATGTCCTTCTCCACATCTATATAGAGTCTGTAGCTGAGCTTGCCGACCAAGATGGGCTCGCCATTGACGTCAGCGACGGGAATAGTCAGGCTGACACCAGCATAGCCGTTTTCTGCCGAGTAAGGCAGGAAGTTGGCAATAGAGGGCGTAGCAGGCGTGGCAGCCACATCGGCAATAGGCACGATGGTGTTGTGCGTCAGGGCGACGTAGGGATTGACTACCGTAGCCTCGGAGTTGACGAGTATCCACGTATCAGTGGTCATCACACCCTCAGCATCGATGGCCATCACAACATCCTGCATGTCCACAGAGCCCTCGGTGGTCACCCACGACTCGTCGCAACCACCGAAATACATAGGATACTCGGTCTCGTCCATGCCTGTGCTGGCACCAAAATACTGGCCCTTGGCAAAGGTCACGCTGTTACCCTCGCGAGTGCCCTTGATCCAGGCCTCAGGCAGGTATTCGCAAAGTCCCTGGATATAGACGTCGGCATCGTGGAAGCCGATGGTTAGCGGCATGACGGTGGGCGTATAGACGCCATAGTTGAACGACTGCGTCTTCAGACCGTAGGCAGCCGTCTCCATACCCTCAGGAGGAGTTACCACTGTGCCCTGGGCTACTGCTGTCAGCATACACAACAGCGACAGCATCAATAATGAAATTTTCTTCATTCTCATGTGTGTTTTTGATGATTCTTCGTATAAACGGGGTGCAAAATTACAAAGATTTTAGCAAATAGCAAAAAAACACGCCATACTTTTCTTGGTATTTCAAGAAAAACTTTGTAACTTTGCAACGAAAATGAATAGAAACATCATTACCTATATATATTGCGCCATCAGAAGCATGGTGCTCGTCATCAAGGAAATTCTCTGGGAGCTGACAGAATGGCTGGCACCCCAAGAGCCTGTGATGATGCCTGACGTGACACTGGCAATGACACAGACCTACGCCAGCAGGACGGGTAATGAGCATTACCCCTTTATTTACCGTAGTCCACACCTCACCTGCCAATATACGCGCGCAGGAACCGCTATTTAATAGCTGCGACTTAGCTTTCTGAGCTATTTCCTGGCTATTTCTTGGCTGGAATGAAGGTTTCGTAGGTCTGATCGTCGTAATAGACACGAATTTCGGTCACACGACGGGGCTCTTTCTCGACAATCTTCACTTTTTCCACCATGATTTCAGGATTTTGCGTCTTGACAGGGGCCTCTTTCTCCTCAGAAACTGCATACTGGGCAGAAAAAAGGTCTGGAGCGCCACTAAAATCCGCATTTGACTCCTGTGGTGACTCGGGGTGGGAGATGTACATTTCTCCTGTTCCATAGAGTAACCACTCTATACTTATGTCAGGAATTTTCGTTTTTATGGCGTCGACTACCTTCAGCGTTGGGTTCGTACGACCATTAAAAATACTGGAGAGGGTAGCGGGGGACTGCTGGAGGAAATCGGCAAATTCCTGCTGCGTCATTTTCTGATCCTCCATGATGCTTCTAATTCTGTCTTTCATTTCCATTTCTATCGCAAATTTATGTCTTTTGTTACTCGTTTGGTCTAAAATAGGGCAAAAAATGCCATTTTTCTTAGATTTTACAAAGGTAAAACAAAAATTTGAATTATGCAAGAAATCTGAAGAAAATTTTATTTCTTAAACTTTAGCTTTTTGCTTTAGAATTTTAAATTCTTGATTCTGAAAACCATAAAGCCTGCATTAAAATTACAAATATGAATAATAGGGCAAAATCAGCCATTAAGCATTAAAACAACAAATAATGATAACTATCTGGTCTTGAATGAGGTAGTTACGCGTCAGCCTGTCTGAATTTACGTATATACATACCTGTAGGCCTATATGGACGGAATTTCTTATAAATAAGATGCATAAATTCTTGTAAAATGCTGATTTTCTGCTATTTATTATATCATAAAACTATGTGTATATTCATATATTCTGAATATTAAATAGATAAATTTATATTTATAAACTTATAACAATTGGGGTGTATTTTGGTTTGTAAACACAAATATTTATTTGGATATTCTAAACTTATTGCGTTATTGTTTTGGTTTTATATTTTTAAATTCAAAACATTAAATATTAAAATTACTTAAGTCTAAATTTTGGCGGAATTTTGGGCTTCATTTTTTCATTTTTCCCCGTTTTCTGCCCCATCGGCAAGAAATTTAGAAATACGCGAAATATGAAGGGTTATTTTGAGGCAAAAACCCAGTAGTTATCAGCGTTTGAGGGCAAAAATCCTTGTCTGGGAAAATTTCCCTTCTAGAAAAAAAGAGGCGAAAAAGTGGGCGAAAAATCAACGAAACAAAACTCTGTCGAGAAAAAACGATGAAATAGAAAGCGAAAAATGTAAAGTGTTTTCAATGCAGGATGAAGAAAATGAGCTCTTTCATCAATTCGCCTGAAGGGGTGTTGGGATTGTCCAATCCCTTGCTCTTGGCATCGACCTCTCTCATTTTCGAAATAATCTGCATCACTTTTCCTGCAGAATAGTTTTTCATGCCCGTCATGTATTCGCGTGCCGGCCAGGCTGATTTCATGTCGAGCCACTGGGCGACAGCCTCCTGACTACCCTTCTGCGGACAATAATGAGCCAACATGAGGTTCTGGAAGTAGTTGAAAAGCAGCGGAAGAAGGGCAAAAAGTCCCCCACTCTTCGGATTTTCATCGAAATATTTGATGATTTGGTTGGCTTTGAGCACGTTGCGATTGACTAAAGCGTCACGCAATTCAAAGGGATTGAAGTCTTTTGAGACGCCAATCTGGTCTTCCACCACCTGTGGCGTCACTTTTTTGTTGCCTTCCGGCAGACCCAGCAGCACCTTGTCCAATTCGCCCGTAAGACGGCTCAGATCGGCTCCTATGCTGTCGGCTATCATCTGTGTCGATTTGGGGTCGATAGAGGCCTCACGGGCCTTTAAATAGCCCTCAATGAAGGCTGGGAGGTCGTGGTCCTTGAGTTTCTTGCTCTCAAACAGCACGCCAGCCTCACGAATGGCCTTCACATAGCCCTGTTTCCTGCCGTCTATCTTGCCGTTTTTATGGCACATAACGAGGATGGTAGAGGGCATGGGCTGCTGGAAATACTTCTCCAGGGCCTCTGTATTCTTGATGTTCTGGGCCTCTTTGACAATGACCACCTGGTGTTCGGCCATCATAGGATAGCGCTTGACCATGTCTACCACCTGTGCGGCATTGACGTCAGAACCGAAGAGAATGGTCTGATTGAAGTCGCGCTCCTCGGGCTGCAGGGCATTCTCAGCTATCCAGTCACAGATTTTGTCGATATAATACGGCTCGTCGCCCATCAGATAATAGACGGGTTTGAACTGGCGAGCCTTCAAGTCCGCCATCACGCTGTCGTAAGTCACTGTTGCCTGTTGAGCCATAATCGGGTACAAAGGTAATCATTTTAAGTGAAAAGTGAAGCGTAAAAAAGGAAAAAAATGCTGCATCCTCGTTTTTTTATTCTTTTATTTTTTTATTCTTGTATTTTTGTCTATCTTTGCACCCATGAACGAACTGAACCTGCCTCCATTCGACGTAAAACTACGTGGTACGCGTGAAAAGCCCGAGATTTTCGACTTTCTGCGCAAGAAATACGTGGCCTTGACGCCCGAGGAATGGGTGCGCCAGCACTTCACCCATTGGCTGGTAGAACATAAGGGCTATCCCCAGGGCTTGCTGGGCAACGAGATAGCGCTGAAATGCGGCGACAAGACGCTGCGCTGCGACTCCATATTATATAATAAGGAAGCGCGACCGCAGATGATTATAGAATACAAAGCACCCACCGTGTCAGTGACACAGCGGGTGTTTCGTCAGATTTCCGTCTATAATCTCCTGCTACACGTCGACTATTTGGTGGTGTCCAATGGCGTACAGCACTACTGCTGCAAGATGGACTACGAACGACAGTCGTACGAGGTGTTGCAGGACATTCCGGACTATTTACTCCTCTGAAGCCTCAGCAGCGGCAGGAGCAGCGGGCTCTACCGTCTTCTTCACCGTCTTGCGGATAGAACGCTTGCGCTTCTTCTCCTCCGTACCCTGCGGGGTGAGCTTCACGCCAGCCAGTTCGGGGTCGATGAGGATACGTCCACAATACTCGCAAACGATAATCTTCTTGTGCATCTTGATGTCGAGCTGACGCTGAGGTGGAATCTTATTGAAGCAGCCACCACAGGCGTCGCGCTGAACGTAGACGATACCCAGACCATTGCGGGCATTCTTACGGATGCGCTTGAAGGAAGTGAGCAGACGGGGCTCAATCTTTGCCTCCAGGTCCTTCACCTTCTGCTTCAGCTTGTCCTCCTCGGCACGCGTCTCTTCCATGATTTCGTCGAGCTCGTTCTTCTTCACCTCCAGGGCCTGACGACGGTCGTCGATAATCTCTTCGTTCTGTGCCAGCTCAGCCTTCTTCTCCTCAATCTTGAAGTTAGCCTCCCTGATTTTCTTGTTGCAGAGCTCGATTTCCAGCGTCTGGTACTCGATTTCCTTTGACAGGGTGTCGTACTCACGATTGTTCTTCACCTCGTCCAGCTGTGACTTATAGCGTTCTACACTGGCCTTGGCAGTCTCAATCTCGCCCTTCTTCAGGGTGACAGCCTGCTCATACTCGTTGATTTCGCCCTGAATCTTCTCGATACGGGTGGTCAGACCTTCGATTTCGTCTTCCAGGTCTTGTACTTCCAGGGGCAGTTCGCCTCTGAGGGCACGCTTCTCGTCAATGCCAGAGAGCGTGGTCTGCAGCTGATAGAGGGTTTTCAGGCGCTCTTCAACTGACAAGTCCATAGGATCTTTCTTTGCCATCTTCTTAATTTACAATTTGACGATTTACAATTTACAATATATCTCTATTTACTATTGTTTATTTACAGGTACACGATGGGGTTCGTGCTGGTTTCGGTGATTTCCGTCCTGACATCAGGACAGGCCTGCCGGATGATATCTCGGAAGATTTCTGCCGTATACTGCTCGCTCTGGTAGTGGCCAATGACGCATATCTGTATCTTCTGCTCATAGCCAAAAAACACATGATAGTGCATCTCGCCTGTAATGAAGGCATCAGCACCCTGCGCCAGAGCGTCGGGCAAGAGGAAGTCGCCAGCACCACCGCAAATGGCCACTTTCCTAATAGGCCTTTGCAGCAGTTCGTTACACTGCGCACACTCGGTGTTGAACTGGTTTTTGACCAGTTCTATAAAGGCTTTGGCCTCCATCTCCGAGGGCAGACTGCCCACCACACCACTGCCAGCCTCCAAGCCGTCAACGGCTTTCTGTGCGAAGAACTGACAGTTCTCCAGGCCCAGTTTCTCGGCTATCTTCCAGTTGACGCCATTCTTGGCATTATCCATGTTGGTATGCATGGAAACAATGACGATATCGTTCTTCAGGGCCTTGATGACACAACGCTGCACGTAGTCGGCATCTGTTATCTGCTTCAGCCCGTGAAACAGCAGCGGATGGTGGCTCACAATCATGTTGCAACCCTTCCTGATGGCCTCGTCAACAATCTGTTCGTTGACGTCCAGACACAATAATGCCCCTGAAACCTCCGCCTCCGTCAGTCCCAGTTGCAGGCCAGCATTATCCCAGCTTTCCTGCAAGGGCAGAGGCGCGAACTGTTCAAGGGCGCTCAGCACTTGCTTTATTTTCACGCTTCTAAGATGATTTTAGGCTGCAAAGGTACGAATTTTCCAGTGAACAATGAACAATGAACATTGAACATTATTCTTTTTTAACGTACCCAACACGCATCTTCAGTCTTTCTCATGGCAATACGAAGAGCCGTCGAAGCAATGGGTGCAGACGCGTTCCTTAGGCAGACCGATGCTCTCGATGAGGTCTTCCAACGTGGCAAACTTCAGGGAGGTAAGACCCAGTCTGCGGGCTATCTCCTGCACCATACGCTCATACTCCGGAGTGCCCGTCTTGGCATACTCCTCGAGATTCTTCTGGTCGTCACCTTCAAAGTCCTTGATGATGCGGCGAGTGATGAGTTCGAGGTCGCTCTTCGACGTGGTAAAGCCAATAAACGGACAGCCATAGACCAGTGGTGGACAGGAGATACGGACATGCACCTCTTTGGCACCATTGTCGAAGAAGGTGCGCACATTGTCCCTCAGCTGGGTGCCACGAACGATAGAGTCGTCGCAGAACACGATGCGCTGGTCTTTCAGCACGGCAGGATTAGGAATAAGCTTCATCTTCGCCACCAGAGCACGACGGTTCTGGTTGCCAGGGGTAAAGGAACGAGGCCACGTAGGGGTGTATTTCACCACAGCACGCTTATAGGGAATCTTCTTACCATCAGAATAGCCCAAAGCCATTCCTACGCCAGAATCGGGAATGCCACAGACGATATCAGCCTCGACATCATCTTTCTGTCCCAGTATCTGACCGTTCTTCTCGCGCACAAACTCGGTATTGATGCCCTCGTAATCACTGCTAGGGAAACCATAGTACACCCACAGGAAGGAGCATATCTGACAGCGCGACAGGGGTTTCTGCAGCACCTCGAGGCCGTCAGCCTTCAGGTTGATGATTTCGCCAGGGCCCACATCGCGCAGCACCTTATAGTCAAGGTTCGGAAAACTCGTCGTCTCGCTGGATACGGCATAAGCCTGCACCAGTTCGTCAGTGCCAAAGGGCGACAGCGTGTGAACCTCCTTCTTGCCAATGACGATGGGTGTGCGTCCCAGGAAGTCGCGTGCAGCAATGATGCCGTCCTCCGTCAGAATGAGGATGGAACACGAGCCTTCAATCTTCTTGTAGACGTTGTTGATGCCCTCCACGAAGGTGTCGCCCATATTGATGAGCAGTGCCACGAGTTCCGTCTGGTTGATGGTGTTGGCAGACATCTCGCTGAGGTGCATACGCTTTTCCAA
>JAEEGL013507063.1_pt1 | contig 14085 bp, 23 predicted proteins | sample 9134231 | NCBI WGS metagenome assembly JAEEGL01 (sample SAMN16246548, study PRJNA631951) | gut metagenome | biome: gut microbiome; feature: rumen; material: fiber-attached | host: Bos | place: Iran: Karaj | collected 2018-10 | reverse complement strand
AGCTTCATATACTCAGGCCATCTGGTTACTTTTCGTGCCTCTTCATTGTCCTCGTTGGCGATGTAGTACATTAACCTCGGAGTCAGGTTCATCAGTCCATACATCGCATCAACATCGCTTTTGTCGTCGATGCCAAACCTGGTCTTTGCAACCATCGCGAAGCGTTCCTTCGTCACGTAGCTGCAGATGTTGTTCATGCGGTGGAATACCTTCGCCGCCTGTTTCAGTTCTTCGTAGTTCATATATTACTTCTCCTTACACAAAGAAATCCAGTCCATAAACATCGCCGCGTCCTGTCTCTATGCAGGTAGCACGGACACAGATGCTGTCGCCGATGGGGAAGATGTTTTCGGGATTTTCGAGCTTATACTTGCGGCCATCATTGCCTACCACCTCGTCGCGTGTCAACACGTCCTTGGCCTTACGGTCGTAGATATCGCTCACCTCCACATGCAGGCCGTCGCTAAGGCGGATGTACACAATGGGTATATGGTTCGTTTCCTTCATCCAAGCCTTAATCTTCTCGCACTGCTCGGTGTTGCTGCAATTCATCTCCGTTCCAGGGATCACCACGTCCTCAGAGTCATAGTATTTTTCATTGTGGCGCATATTGTCAGGAATGCGAGGAGCCTTGTCCTCTTCTGACTCGTCGTCGTCATCATCACCACTATTCACCTTATCTTCTGTAGGAATGCGGAAGAACAGATTGATCTGATTGCAATCCTCGCCGCCGATTATCGGTTCTTCACCAACGGCCTTGGCAATGGTCTTCAATGTCTTCAACCACACATCGCCCTCTAATATCACGGTGCAATAATCGCCGTCGATACTAGGTTCAACACTCTGCACGGTCACGCCGCGATCTTCACTAATCGCATTTTCTACGAGGGCTTCCACCTCGTCAATCGTTAGTTTCTTGTTACTCATATTGCTCTAACTTATTTGCTTGATTAATAACTTAACGTGGTCGGGGCGTGTACCGTCAATAACCCTCATGTGCACGACGTATTCCCGCTCCTCCTCGTTATGGTCGCCATAGTGCAGCACCACCACATCGTTCACCGCAGGTACAACGCCAATCCAGTTGGGCCACTGCTTAATAAAGTCGCCTGTCTCACCATCATAAAAGCTGATTTGTACCATACCTATTACTTTAATATCAGTCTTAATGCAAACATGGCATCGGAGGAATTACCCACCCCGCTGGTGAGGTGCGTATAGACGCTCTCCAGCGATCGGGGATTCACCGTCTTAATCTTGTTCATCTCGACCACCGTCAGCTTATGCTTCGCCATTGTTGCAATCTTGAATACCATCGCGGTGCGGCTCAGTCCGTTTCCGAGGAAAACTTTGTTTTTATTCATGTTTTGTTATTCGTTTTATGTTAATATGTTCTTTCAGTCGCTACGCTTGGTGAAAGCGAGCAGAGCTCGAGCGACTTTGTCTCTGAGGAAAATCCCTCCAGCAGTCATCCCGACGTGGGAGGGATAGCTATTAAGAAATTCTTTGGCTTACCTAAGCCGGTAAGCGGGCCACAATAGATGGATGTATCTTAGTTGGTCGATAGGAATAGTTCCCTATTGTCTATGTTGCAACTATTGGTCCAGTAGAACTGGTTGGTATCACCATGTCTGTTGGCCTTGATGCGCTGACCTTCCACGTAGCGTCGGCACTGGTTGCGCAGTATGCAGCCCTCACCGTTGCAGTACGTTGTTATATCCTTGCTGTTCATGTTTCTGAGGTATTTGTTTTACCGTGATAGATATCTGCGTAAAGTTCATGTTAGGACGGGCACCGACGATATCATAGCCGTGGTCCTCACAATACTCTTCGAGTTGTACCGCCTGCAGACACCAGTGGCCTGGCCATTCCTGGCGGTCGAGTTCATTACCATCTTGATCCAGTATTCTGTATTGCATATATACCTTTTATTTATGTAGATAAGCATTCAGGTCCTTGTCGTCCTCAATCAGCGCCTTCAGGGCATATAGCTCTTTGCGTCGCTGTGGCAGCGGAGCCGCCAGAAGCACCTCGTGCAGGTCGTTGAGCGATTCCTCGCCTACCTCAATAATGATTTTATCCTCGTTGGGAGATTTTCCAAAGTGTATCATACGCCGCTACATCATTATATGGTTATCTTTCAGTATCTGTCTCACCGTGTCGGCCTTGATTTTTGCGATGGAGGCGATATTGGCCACGTGCCATCCCTCGTCGTAGAGTCGCATCACCTGCTTGCGCAGTGTAGGAGTAATCTTTTCCATATCTTAAAAGTTGTTTCAGATCATGTAAGTGTATAGTTGTGCAAAGACCTCTACGGGCGACATTCCCTCCAGACCGTCGAGCACCTCAGCACGCTCAGTGTGGATGGGCGAGGTGAGCACGGTGGCCTTGACACCGGCTGCTGCATCTCCAGCAGTTTCACCCGTCGAGAAGTAGAAGTCGTAGCCGCCGCTGGTATGCTCCCAGTATATCAGACGATGGCCTGCATTGCTCAGGCGGCATATCTCCTCGCCGTTCATTGCCAGAAAATCCTTACGCTTAATCATCTTGTTTTCGGTTTTAATAGTTATATTTTTTTATTCCTGCATACCAAAAGGCAGCCATTTAAACGGCCATTTCTCCAGTTTCTTCTTCCTGCGTGTGGTGGCCGCTGTTTTTCCAGCGGTTTCTCCGTCGGGTTCTTCTCCGTCGGGATCCTTCAGTTCCGATAGTTCAGGTGTATCTTCTGCCTTAAAATGGATGTTGGTGTCGGGTTCAATCATACTTTCAAGTTGATAAACGCATCGAAGCTCTTGCAGTATTTTACGTCGTAGGTGGCCGTCAGCTGCTGTGTAAGCAGCGTCTTAATCACGTCGAGCGATGCTATCTTCATGTTGATGCCCCTGACAATAACCGACAGGCGTTTCACCATAGGCCGGCAGCGGGTCTCAATCAGTTCGTAGCCTGCTATCACACCACCCTTCTTCATCAGCTCAAACGGACGCAGCAGCGCGGCCTTGGATGCTCCGAGGAATGATATCTCAGTTTCCTCCTGTGATGCCACGTCAGGATTCACGGAATAGACAATGATTCCCCTGACGGCACTCAGTATCTGCTTATGATTCTTGTATTTGCTTGCCATAGCCGTTGCAGTATTGTTTGATAATCTGATTGATACCTATGCGCTCCCACGGTTTCCAGTCTTTCTGGGTGAAGCGCCTGCGAGTGGTATGTCGGCTCATGCCGAGTTCTTCCATACGCTGATAGATAGCCTCTTTCAATCCTGCACGATTGGGCATTGCGTCCCAAAGCGATTTGTCAGAAGGTATGGTCAGATCATGTTCCTCGCAGAACTCAGAAAGTATCTGATTGATACCTTTTTGCTCCCAGGCCGCGAAACCATCACGGAAAAAGCGATTGTAGGTCATGCTGCTCGTGGCCCCATAGCGGTGCATCAGGGAAAACAGGGCTTGTTTCTCTTCCACCGAGAGGTCCGAAGATATTAAATGACCTTTAGGTTCGTTAAGTTTTTGAAAAACTTTGTTATTCATTTGCATTTTAGGTAGGAATATTTTAAATTTGCCACAAAGGTATGACTTTTACCCGTAAATGGTATTTAAAAAGTACCTTTTAACATTTTATTTAACAAAGTTTAGTATTATAAAGATACCTTTCTGGATGGATAATTACACATATAACCCGTGGTTCCTGCCCACGTGGATGGAGAAAAACCATATTAAAAAGGCGCATTTGCTGCGTGTGCTGGGCCTGACCGGCAAGGCCAACCTCGACACTTGGCTGGGACAGTCGAAGAAGCAGCGCGAGGATGCCGCAAAAGGTATTAAGGTAGTACCTCCACCCATACCCCTGCAGCACATAGCCACCATCTGCAACCATTATCATATAGACATCAGGAATTTCTTCGTGATGCCTGGCTCCGATTTTACCGACGAAAATGGCACTTGCAACGACGAAAGCAAAGATACCGCCGGAGAAGCGGGGGCCACGGTGAGGGATGCAGCCGCCACTGTTCCCACCATGCCCGCCACTACTCCCGCCGGTTCTCCTGCCACTACTCCCGCAGGTTCTCCTGCGGGTCTTACCACCGACTCTATGCTTAGGATCATCGACAACCTGCAGCTGATGAACCAGAAGCTGACCAACGAACTGGTGCGCCTGTCGGAAGCCCACCGCGACGAAATCAGCAACCTGAACCAGATACTCCGACGAGCCAAGGCAAAGGCAGAGGCCAGTAAGGTATCATTCCTCCACCCACAAAAAGAGCAGCCATCCATTGATGCCGACGAAGATACCGCCGTAGCATGGATAGCTGCTGATGATTATCCCAATGACCCTGAGCGCGACTAACTGATGCCGTCCTCGGCTGCACGCTGCAAGCAGCGCTGCACTTCCTTCATATCCAGCATCATCGAGGTGTAGGTAGCGGGTGGCACCGTCTCCAGTGTACTGTTCTTGCATTCATAGTCAATGCCCAGGTAGAAGTATCCCTTCCACTCAAAGAAGGTAGGAGTCGTGTCCTCTACCACCTTCATCTTTTCATCCTTAGACAATGTATTGGTCTCGGCCTCCAGAATCCTGTAGAGCGCGTCGATGCTCACCACCGGCAGTTCCAGACGCTTGCGCTCCAGCAGGATGGCATCCTTCAGCGACTTAGGCATCATGGGCTGCTTGCCGCGGCGCGGACTCACCTGGTCGCCGTAGAACTCAATGTACTTCCAGAACACCTTGTCTTTCAGTGCTGCATTGACGCGCTCCTCGTCCTTCTCCTTGTCGCCCGTCAGCAGGATGCCGGCCACCTGAGCCCACTGCTTCATGGTCTGACCACCAATCACGTTCTCCCACTTCGATGCCTTTTTGTCGTACAGACGCACGGCGGTGCTCGATGGACGAAAACCTGCATTGGGCGCTATGATTACACCCTCTCGACGCTGGCAGCGGGGCTCCCACTGTTCGATGCCGTCCTGATCGGGACCAATGGAGCGCCACAGCTGCGTGTCGGGTTTCTTATCAAACGACACACACGTCACACCACCAGCAAAGGCCGATGGTACACTGTAATAAGCCGCTGCGCCAACCTTTGCCGCATACTTCTCGGCTGCCTCGTCGGCCTTGATACACTCGTTCCAGAATGCGCGGAACTTCTTGCCTACCTTCGTGTAGGCCTTAAAACGGTAATAATACTTAGCCATATCGCCAATAGTTTTTATATTTATGGTTTTCTGATTTTGCCTATCCATCTCACGGCCAGGTAAGCCACTATGCCTGCCAGCATCCACAGCAGCGCACTACCCACCCGCTGACTCAGCGGACGGTTGTCGCCCACCACGGGCGCGGATGATGTCTGATGGTCGATGTCTGAGGTCTGATGGGCGGCGATGCTGTCGTAGCGCTGGCTCCATACGCCGTCGAGGGAATCGACGACCGACATCAGGCGCTGCTCCACCTCGCGGGTGATGCGCTCCTCTGTCTGCTGCTGCTGACGACTGATGTCGCGGTTGGTCACGCGCTGCTCCTGACGCACCTCGCGGCCCAGCGAGTCAATATACGACGTCATGGTCTCCGTGATAATCTCACGCTCGCTCTCGCTGGCCGACCATGATGCCGAGTATTCGTTCGTTAAGGCACGGAAGGTCGAGTCCATCTCGTTGCGCCAGGCATTCATCTTCTTGTCCACCCTCGCCTCTACGGCCTGCGTGTCCAGGGCCTCATAGTGATGGTGGTGCTGTTCGATGACCTTGGGCGTTGTACACCCCACCATCATCAAGCAGCCAGTCACAATAGCAAAAAAATAAGTCTTCGTCATGTTGTTAGGTTTTATAATTTCACACTGCAAAGATATATCATCCTCCATAAACCATACGGACACGCTATTGGCAAAACGTAAAAAGCAGACCCTCGGCGCACAAGGATCTGCTTACTCGTGAGGGGTAATTCTTGGCAACTATGCCTTCGACTTCTGGAAGCTGATGCTGATGCCTTCGCCAAAATGGTGCTTCACAATCTCACTGAATGTTGGCAGCACCTCGTCACTGTTGATTCTATCCAACAACCCCTCTGTTGACTTGTCATATATGAAGCACACGGTCTTGGTCTTAGCATCATAATTGCCAAACCACACGTCGGCGCCCGACAATCCGAGTTTCTCCTTAAACTCAGGATAGCACTTGTTGTATGCCTCCTTGGCCCACTCCATCAGATTCTCAGCAAACAAATCATCCTGGCTGTTATCCTTCGTCTGCTGTTGTCGCTTGGCATTCCGGTCGCTAATCCACTGCTCCATCAGTTCGGTGGCGTATGCAGCCACGTTGTCTGGCTGCTTTTTCTCAACCAACTGACGCACATCGCGATAGCCATAGTCCATAAACTCGTCGAGGTCGGCATCGCTCACCTTCTTGCAGAGTTCCTGCAAATCAAACTGGCTGAAGTCCTTGCACCACTGACACATCGTCGAAACAAACGAGAACAGCCTGCGGCGGCGACTGATGACAGCATCGCGCTCCAAGGCCAGAGGACCCTTGATGATGGTGAAGCGGATGTGCGTGGGGTTTCCGCGCAGCCGGCCTGTCTTGTACAGCGGCTCGTATTCAAACGAGAAGTCGATATCGCCAGCCTCCTTAAAGGCATCCATCTCCTGCTTCGATGGCTCCAGTATCTGACTCTTCACCTTGTTGTACTTGCGGAAAGGATTCTCCTTCACCTCGCGTCCGTTGGCCTTGTTGTCGGCCTCGAAGGTCTCTTGGTCAATACCCAGGAACTTGCACAGCACGTCGTACTCCACCTCTTTGTGTCCCACTTCGCGAAACGACGACAGGAAGATATACATCCTCGGTGTGCGTTTCTTCTTGCATATCTGGGCGATGCGTGCCAGGTGAACCGTGTAGCCACGACCTAATGAAAAAAAGTCCTCCACGTTCTCGCGCAACATCTGTATCTTCACCTTGCCAGTTCTGCGGATGGTACCACGCGGCATCACCACACGGCTGAACAGCGGTGCTATTACATACTGCACCTCGCCCTTCTCATATTTCGGGAAGGCCATTGTCAGTTTGGTCAGTGCCGTGAGTGCGTCCTCTAACTCATTGTAATGGTCAGGACCTACGCCCAGGTCGCGTGGATCTATGTCCATCTTCATCACCTCCTGCATCTCCTGGTCGCTGAACAACGAAGGAAAGTTCTTGTTCTGCTCCTTTTCGTTGATAGTATAGAGAATGCGGTCCTGCAGCTGACCCAGCACCCCTCCCAGGATGCGCTGCTGCATCAGCGAGAAGTCGCCGGATATCTGCGAGTAAACCACAGGATTGTATAGCCATTCCTGCGGTATGATGCTCGTCTGCTTGCTCTCTGCTTTATTTTCTTTTTTCTTTGCCATAACTTTAATGTTTAGGTTAGTTGCCAAGATTTACCCCTGACGCTTGATGATAGTTGCTTGTTTTTACCCCATCCGTCATCATGGGTCTCATTCTTGACGATGACATATAGTTGCCTATATTTACCCCTTTGCTCAGGTTCATATAGTTGCCTATATTTACCCCACATAGAAATACTTGCCTTTTTCGGGTATCTTTGCTTCGCACAAATGCCCCTTCTGTTGCGTATAATTGCCCCATAGGTTGCCATAAATTACCCTTAGACCATGTTGAAAGCCTTTGTTTATCGGCATTCCAGCGTCCCTTTAATATTATTATATTCCATAATACCCCTAAAAGAACTCCTATACCATTATATATATTAATAGAGATTTCTTGTTTGAGGGGTAAAAGTTGGCAACTATTGGGGAACAATTTCGCCATCATAAGGGGTAAATCTTGGCAACTATTCGACATCATACCATTTCAGTGATTTCTCTCACAGATGTGTAACAAGGGGTAAATCATGGCAACTATTCAGGTTTCGTCACCACCAGTTTTCCCTCCTGCACATCCAGCCACAGGTTGATGGCCTGCGCTGCCAGGTCGGCAATATTTTCACGTCGGGTCAGTTTGATGTCGTTCAGTCGGCGATACTGACTCATGGGGATGTACGTCTGAACGCCCTTGGTGGGCTCTGCGGGTGCCGTGGCTTCCGCATCTCCGGAAGTAGGAACCGCAGAAGAACCAGCGGCCACAGTTCTTACCTCTGCGGGTGCTCCCCCACCCTGCTCTTTCTGCTCGATGGCCTCGTAGCCACTCTCTACTGTACGCTCGGTGTCCTGCACCAATGGGGCATCACCGAAGTTAAAAGGTTTTCTGTTTGCCATAATATTCTAAGTTTAAATGTTTATTGATTTCTTGAAATGTTGAATTATTGAATTATTGTTTTTCTGAAAGCACGTGCCACAAGTCGCCAAACACGTCGCGCATCGGTGTAGCCGGACAGGTGCCGCTGCAGAAGTGCTGACAGTCGCGGTTGCAGTTGTCGCCAAACTCCTCGTCGTCGCACACCTCGCCCAGCGTCTCGTGTGGAACGCCGAGGTCTATCAGACCGCCCAGTTCGTCCTGGTCGTTCATGATATGGATGCCGTCCTTGATTCTGATTGCCAGATAGTGTTTCATAGCCTAACAGTTAAATAGTTCCTCAGCCAGCTTCTCGTAGTCGTTGGCTACCTTGCTCCACTGACCAAACCTGTAACCGTAGATATCCTTTTTCAGCGTCTGCGCCTCGTTCATCTTCACCGAGCGGTGTATCATCGTCTTGCAGACAAAATCGCCATACGAACGCTGCAGGTAGTCGATGAAGTCGCGAACAATTTTCGGACGGGCATCGACCATCGTGGGTAACAGACCGCGCAGTTCCAGGTTCGGGTTTAGTTCCGACTGAACTTCCCTCATGGCTACAATGATATTGCCAAGACCGTTCACGCTCAGACCTTCCATCTGGACGGGTATCAGCAACCCGCTGGCCACCGTCATGGCGTTGTATGTTGACTGGCTCAGCGCCGGTGCGCAGTCTATCAATACATAGTCAAAGCTCTCGATAATGGTGGTCAGACCCTCCTTCTCGCACTCCTTCCACGAACCTACCGACGGCTGCACCTTCTCCCCATTTGGACACTCGCGGTCGGTATGATCGTCGATGGGCAGTCCGAAGCATTTCTGCAACACCCTCTTGGGATTCATCTGGCGGATTAGGTCGCTATCCACATCCTGCAGCGTATCGTCGCCAGGCACCAGATACACGCCGTCTCTGGTGGTGCGATACACGGGCAGGCTGCTGCCGTTGCGCATCGCCGTATAGATGGTCGGTGTCGTGAAGTAATCATCTGCTTGGTTCCATCCATGCAAGATGCTCAGGTGCAGCTGTGGGTCCAGGTCGATGACCAGCACGCGCAGCTTCTTATCCACCCTGACGAGCGCAGCCGCAAGACTCTGCACTGTGGTGGTCTTACCTACCCCGCCCTTGTTGTTGACAACCGCCAACACTTCTTTCAGTCTCTCCATAATGTCTCTGTATTTACTAAGTTTTGAAGTTTCGTCGTTTCATATTTAAAACATTTGGCAAATTTAAAAAATACTTTTTAATTCACCAAACATTTATTGATGTTTTTATTGAAAAGTGCCAAACTTTGTTTATTTATTGCCTTTTTGGTGCGTTGATGTCTTTCCACGTTGGTTTGTGTGCGCCTTGCATTGTTGCCGCATTGCCGCCAACCTTGCCATGTTGCTTTGTTGATTGAAACAAATGCGCATATCAAGAAAACAAGAAAAGTTTCTTCTTACACCTCTTCCATCAGCCATCTTCCTTCTTCCATCACTTCAGAAACCCACTGATGCCCAGTCCTATCAGTCCCAGGGGGATAATCAGGCCCGTCTGCCACAGCACCACCAGTACCGCGCTCAGTCCTATAACGATGGCCAGTGCCTTCCCCACGTTCTTCAGCCCCTGCAGGTCGTCCGACTGCTCCAGAGCGATAGACACACTCGCCGGAGATGGCTGATGTCTGATGGCTGATGGCTGATGGCGACGGCGCTGTGGTCGTGCCTGCATGGCAAAGAGGTCCAGCTGCCGTGGCTCCGGCTTGGGCTCTGGTTGCGGTTCCGCAACCTTAGTATCTGTGCTATCTGTGGTATCTGTGCGACATTCATCCTCTGTGCGAGGCTCTACTGGCTGTGTGGTCGTCAGCAGGTGCGCATCCTTTGGGAACAAGGCTATCCAGCCGCCATCCTCCAGTCGGGTGATCTTACAACCAGGCACCAAGCAGGGTAGGGTGTCGGCACTGCGCAGTCCGCGACGCCAGTAGTCACCAGCCAGCAGCCACACCTTCATGGCAGCAGCCCGCTTCTGTCCGTCCTTGTTGGGAAACAGCGACGCATTGCCGCGTGGGTTCATATCGCTCATTACGTCCACCCACAACTTCCTCAGTACCTCGCGCGGTTCCTCGAACTCCGTACCCTGGAACTCCTGGTACACGCTCTCTATGAATCCGTCCACGTCAAACGGGTGCTGTTCGGCATAGTCAGATGTCATGCGGTCCACAAAGAACACCTTGCCTGTGTCTGGCATCCGCTTCTCTATATTCGTTGTAAAGTTGAACTGTGTCATAGCCTATATATATTATAAGGTGATTAAGCGAGCATAAACACCTCCACCAGGAACCCGACGCCCATCATCACCAGAAGCACGTTCGATAGTGTAGGGTGGTGGTCTATCACGCAGGCGGCTGCTCGTGCCAACTGCAGTTGCTTGCGGTATATACGCTTCAGCGTGATGCGCTGTGCCTTGGCCTTGATGGCCTTCGCTGTCTCTACGATCTGTGGCTGCTCGGCCACCATGTCGCACTGATTGTAGATGTAGATTGTCTGTATCATAATCTTCAAATTTTATTGTTTCGTTGTTCTCTTGTTTTCAAGAATTATTGTTTTTGTTGGTGCAAAGATAATAAGAAATTATTATTAAACCAAATAGAAACGAATAAAAAGTTATTTTCTTAACTCTTTTTAATAATAAAAACGTATTACCACAACTATTTTATTATTATCTTTGCACACAAAACAAATAAGAACGTATTATGAATATCAATATAAGCGAAAGAATCCTGTCCGTGGCCGAGGAAAAAGGTCTTAATAAAAAGGTATTAGCTGACCGTCTGGGCATACAGCCACAGAACATCAACAGCACGGTATTGAAGAACCCGAAGTTCGAGATGCTGGAGAAGGTGGCCGACACCCTCGGCGTCACCATCGGAGAGCTTGTTGGCGACGCACCCCGTCCCGATCGTGAGCCCCTGATGCAGCAGACCATCGAGCATGGTGGCCGTCAGCTTCGCATCACCATCGACGCTATCGAGTAGTTTCAGTTCTTTCCATTTTGGAAACCGTTGGAAGGTACTGGACAATTACTGGACAATTACTGGACAATTACTGGACAAAAGTTGTGACCTGCTATCCTCGCGGACGGCAGGCCACTGTGCAATGATTTATTCTAATGGGATTATTTTAATTATATACCCCTGTACTCATCCCGTGCATCAAAGCTCGGACAGAGCTTGCCATGCTTATCCACGTTGCAATGCCCCAGGATGCGGGCGGTGGGGTAGAGACGTCGCAGATCCTGCAGCAGCGTTAGGAGCGCGGCCTTCTGCTTCTCCGTGCGCGTGTCCTTAGCCTTCAGGTCCTTATACGCCACGCCAGGGCGGTTCTCCACGCCACCGACGTAGCACACCCCTATCGAGTGTGTGTTGTGTCCGCTGGCATGGGCACCAGCGATATCCACGTCGCGGCCTTCGTGCACGGTACCATCCAGATAGACCAGATAGTGATAGCCGATGTCGCTCCAGCCCTGCGCCTTATGCTCCCGACGGATATCATCCACCGTCTTTGCCTGGCCTTCCGGCGTGGCCGTGCAGTGCACGATAATCTCGTCTATCCTGCGACGGCTGCGCTTCAGCGTCAGCTTGCCCAGCGGCAGCAGTTTTTCCCACGTCTTAGGACCACACACCCCATCTGGAAACAGTCCGTTATCATTCTGCCACGCCTTCAGCGCTTCCTCGGTCAGCGTGCCAAACACACCATCCTGGGCCACGTTCAGCAGCCCTTGCAGCTGCTTCACCCTCTCGCCCTTACTTCCTTTCCTCAATACGTAATTCATATTAAACATTAAAATTCTGAAATTTAATTTCAAGGAGCGTAGCGACGACATCAGACTTCAGCTCTCAGCCATCAGCCCTCAGCTCTCTTACATCTTCCCTCTTCCATCTTACATCATCCATCGTCAGTGAGTCACGAACCGGATGCCGTCTATCGAGATTATTAGGTAGTCCGCGATGTTGCGGATTTCGCCCGACTGCGTGAATCGGATCAGCCGCCGGTGCTTGGGCAGCACCTTCAGGGTGATTACCTCGCCCTCCATCAGTTCGCCCTTTAGCGTCACCACGCGCAGGTAATAGGGCACCTGCTGTTTCTCCCGTGCCTTCTCAGGAGCATTATAGCCAGTTACCCTGACGCCCGTTCGTGGGTCTCGCCACGACCACCGCTCGGCGTAGTTTCTTATCTGGGTCCAGCTCAATATAGGATTATTCTTTGGCATATCGCTCTTTATTTTTTGCAAAAATACGCAAAAAGGCTATAACCATGCAGACACCATTTTATTGCCGTCAATAACAAGGTATCATTTTCGTGACGTCAGGAAAACGATGGGCCACAGAAAAAAAGGAGCCCGCGACCTTCCCAGGCCACCGGCTCCACCCCTAAAAGATTTTCTGTTATGAAAACCGTATATCTCTTATTGGTCTATGTCTATGATATATATCTTTTGGTCGTCGTTTCACTCTATTATCTTCATATCGCCTTAATCTCTGATTTAGGCTATAACCTATAATTAAAACTCCGGCTCGAACCGCAGCACCGTAGTGCCGCCCGTGCAGTCCACCTCCAGCCGTCCGTGGCTGATGATGTTCATGCCTATCAGGAAGTCTGGCAACTCACTTTGCTGTCGCTCGCCATTCGGATCAAAGTCCGTCACCTTCACCGTGAAGTACGGCGTCTGTATCTCCCCGATGCGCATCTTGATGGTCGCTGTGCCCATGTAGCGCATTTCTGCAGTTGTCAGAGGGTTCCCCTCCTCGTCCAGTTTCGGAGTCACCATAATGCCCAGCTTGTCGGCAAAGTGCTTGCCTATCGTCGTGTCCGTTGCCCCCGTGTCCCAGATGCCGAAGCCCTGCATTTGCTCCTCGCCCCAGGGCTTAGGCACAGTCACCATTGCGCCCACTACCAGTTGGCTCACTATTTTGCCGTAGTCGTAGCGGAAAGTTTTTCTCGCCACTCCTTCACCGTTTTCCAAGCCCCCTCGTTCGGCACCCAGCCTATTGCCCAGTGCTTCTTCATTCTTTTGCATTTTTCTTCAATTCTTAAATCCTTCTTCATAACCGTAATGTTTAAAAAATCACGGTACAAAGATAAACAACAATTTTTGAACGTGACGGACTACAATCGCCTTAATCTCTGATTATTCCTATAACCTATAACTAATCTCTAACATTAAACAAATAATCAACGTGCCAATCATCAAAGTCGTCGTTCTCATATTCCGGAAACTCCTGCTGCATCCAGTCGTAGTGAAGTGATCCGCTTGCTTCGTCTGTCATAGCTTCATCAATGGTAAGGTAGATGTCATCCTCAGACCATGATTCGTCATGCTCTATGTCGTATTCCTCGAAGAGTGCTTCGGCATTCTCTTTGATAAACTGACCTTTGAGCGTTGACAGGCAGTCGTCAATATCTGACGTAACCCTGTCAGCCACCCTGAGCCAACGGAGCCCGCAGCCGCTCGTATAGGTTGCCTCGCTGTCGCCCGTGTATGCTTTCAGCCCCTCCATGTCGGTCTTGGCAATGTCGCCAATGGTCTTGTCGCCCATCATGTGACAATGACCTGAGTAGTCGCCTGGGTCGTTGTCGTCAGGCTCGTAGTAGTAGGCTTGCTGCTGCTTCCACTCATAAATATCCTTGCGGATAATGGCCTGTATCTTCTCCTTTGCCCCCTGCTTTGCAAGGAAGTCAAAGTATGACTGCTTTACGTTCATAATTTCTCGCCCTTTCTATAATCTCTAATTGTTGCTATAAACTATAACTCACAATCGTGCGACAGTGCGATGACCAGAATCATGGCATCCTT
>JAEEGL010533164.1_pt1 | contig 14085 bp, 13 predicted proteins | sample 9134231 | NCBI WGS metagenome assembly JAEEGL01 (sample SAMN16246548, study PRJNA631951) | gut metagenome | biome: gut microbiome; feature: rumen; material: fiber-attached | host: Bos | place: Iran: Karaj | collected 2018-10 | reverse complement strand
GGGCATATCTAGACACTCTGTAAGCAGATTGACATGAGCTTCGCCCTTTTGGCGTAGCAACTCGACGATGGCAGACTCTTCCTTGTTGAGCTGCGGGAAGAGTTCTAGTTCTCGGTTTTCGGGCTGTTTGTTGGCTGATTCCCATCCCATGGCGTGAAGTAAGTCGGTAGCTGATGTGATGAGTCCAGCCTGATTGTTCATGATGAGTCTGTTGCAGCCCTTGGAATACTCATCGTTGATGCGACCAGGGAAGGCGAAAACGTCGCGGTTGTAACTCGCCGCAATGTTTGCGGTTATCAGCGCTCCGCCCTTGTCGGCCGATTCTATAACGACGGTACAGTCGCTCATAGCGGCAATGATACGGTTGCGAGCCACAAAATTGCCTTTGTGAATCTCGTCTTGTGAAGTATAATCGCTCACGATGCGACCACCTTGATGTACGATTCGGGCAGCATCGTTACGGTGGTTTGCTGGATATATCTTGTTAAGTCCACGTGCTTGTACGCCGATTGTCGGCAATCCGTGCTTGAGAGCAGCGCGGTGGGCACAAATGTCGGCACCATAGGCGAGACCGCTCACAATGACGGTACCTGGCAGCATTTGTGCCAAGTCGGCAACTAGTTTCTCACAAAAGTGTCGTCCATACTCGGTCATGCGACGGGTGCCAACAATGCTCACCAGACGTGTGGCATTCATGTCGCAACTGCCAATGGAATAAAGCAGAATAGGAGCATCACTTGCTTGGGCCAGTCGAGCCGGATAGTCGGCATCGGAGAAATAGGAGACTTGAATGCCCTTATCGACCACAAAGTCGTGTTCACGCTTTGCCTTCTCTATGCACTCGTTTCGATAACTGTTGTCGAGTATGCGGTTGTTTCGGCCAATGAGTTGCTTGAGTTGTGCCTCGGGCATCTCAAAGAAGGCTTGCTCGGAAGGAACCACTTCGAGAATTTTGCGTGCCAGGTCATAGCCCATGCCACGGATGGACGCAAATGCGATGCGATATGTGAGCAGATCGAGATTCATTACAGATAATTCTTGAAAATCTCTCTGAACTTGTCACCACGACTCAACCTGCCATTCTCGATGGCAATGACGCTCACAATTGCCTGAAGTGATAATGCGCCAGTGGCCTTGTCATACAAGTCCTGGTGGAACACAAAACGCACCCCCTGCATTTCAAGCCAAAGCTTGCTCACCACGGTCTCGCCACTACACATCGGGCGCTTGTAGTCGGCCTCGATGCGGTTAAGCATGGGAATGATACCGTCGTCACGCATCTGCTTGAATGAATAACCCACCTTTTCACAAAAGCAATGGCGGGTGTACTCGAGATAATGCAGATAGATGGCATTGTTGACAACACCTTCAGAATCAAGTTCGTAATCACGAACAGGTATTTCTAATTCGTAGATATATTTGTTCATATCTTATTTTTTGAATCTCAAAGTTACAACAAATTTTGATAATTTAGATGTGTTTTGTAATTTTGAAGTCTAAAACCAATATTTTTTTGAAATGAAAAAGTTATTTGTTACCTCTTTGCTCCTCTTTTCAGTCATTGGTGCTCTGGCATGCACCTCGGCAATCGTCTCGGGGAAATTGACAGCCAATGGGCGACCCCTGCTCTGGAAAAACCGTGATACAGGCGACCAGAACAATCGTGTGGAACGTAAAATAGCCACTAAGGGAAAATATGAGTTCATTGCAGTGTTTGATTCGCGTGACTATAAGGACTCGGCGGCCTGGATGGGCTTTAATGAGAAAGGGTTTGCTATCATGAACACGGCTTCCTATAACTTGAACAACGATAATGTGAAAGAGAAGGATATGGACAAGGAAGGTGTGGTGATGAAAAAAGCACTTGAGGAATGCGTGACGGTAGATGACTTTGAGGCTCTGCTAAAGAAACTGAAAAAACCATTGGGCGTAGAAGCCAACTTTGGCGTAATTGATGCACAGGGCAATGGCGCTTACTTTGAAACCGGTAACTATACTTATCTGAAATATGACCTGAAGGATGCTCCCGATGGCATTCTCACCCGTACCAACTACTCTTATAGCGGCAGAACAGATGAAGGCTACGGCTATATTCGCGAGAAAAATGAGCGACACCTGCTTGCCAAGCACATCACAGCACGAGACTTTACTCCGGCCGTTTTCACTGAAGAACTCTCACGCACTTTCTATCATAGCAAGCTTGACAAGGACTTCACTTATAGTGGCGAGAAGTGGATTGTAGACCAGGACTTCATTCCGCGGCGAATCTCTACTGCCACAATGGTTATTGAAGGTGTGTTGCCAGGTGAAGATCCAACACTCACCACCATGTGGATTGGACTCGGCTATGTGCCATGTAGTGAGATCAGGCCTGTTTGGTTAGGGGAGGGCGGACTGCCAGCTGAACTCACGGGCAGTGGTCCAAAACGTCACTCGAGATTGAGCGATGAGACGCAAAAACGTAAAGAAGAGATTTTTTCCATTCGTCGAGGCAACGGCGAGCACTATATTAACCTGTCTAAACTTTATAACGTGGAAGGCACGGGCTATTGCCAGATTCTCATTCCCAAGAACATGGAGACTTATCGCAAAGGGTATGAGGAATTGGCCCGCCGCCGAGAGGCGTTAAAACAAAAAAACATCAGATAAATGAGTCTTTTTTCGTCGGGAGTCGCAACCATTGGGTTGCTGATTGTCTCAAATGTGCTGATGACCTTCGCTTGGTATGGTCATCTTAAACTGCAAAACATGGGTATCTCCACGCATTGGCCACTGATTGTGGTGATTCTGTTCTCGTGGGGTATAGCCTTTTTCGAATATCTATTTATGGTTCCTGCTAACCGCATTGGCTACATCGAGAATGGAGGCACGTTCTCGCTCATGCAACTCAAGGTTGTGCAAGAGGTAATTTCGCTCTCGGTGTTTACCATTTTTGTAATCGTGTTCTTTAAAGGAGAGGCTTTGCATTGGAATCATTTTGTGGCGTTCGGGTTACTGATTGCTGCGGTATTCTTCGCTTTTCTCAATTCAAAATAAGCCGAAACTCAGCTTTTTTTATTAATTTTGCATAAAACATCAATAATAATAAATCATCATGAAAAAGATAATGTTAGTGTTCGGAACCCGGCCAGAAGCCATCAAAATGGCTCCGCTGGTCAAGGAGTTTCAGAAACACCCTTCAGAAGTAGAGACTATTGTGTGTGTTACCGGTCAGCATCGTGAAATGCTTGACCAGGTGCTCGATATATTCGACATCACTCCTGACTATGACTTGAACATTATGAAAGTAGGGCAAGACCTGTATGATGTAACCACGCGAGTGCTCATAGGCATGCGTGATATCCTGACACAGGTCAGTCCTGATGTGGTGCTGGTGCATGGCGATACCACAACCAGCACTGCTACGGCTCTGGCTGCTTTCTATCAGCAGATTCCGGTGGGACATGTTGAGGCTGGTTTGCGCACGCACAACATTTATAGTCCATGGCCCGAGGAAATGAACCGTCAGATAACAGGACGGATTGCCACCTTCCATTTTGCACCCACTCCTTTGAGCCGTCAGAACCTGCTCGACGAGGGTACAGCTGATGCCAACATCACTGTGACGGGTAACACTGTGATTGATGCTTTGCACATGGTGATTAACAAGATAAAGAGTAGTGATGAACTGGGCGCGACTTTGCACAACAAACTGAAAAATGACGGCTATGATATAGACCGCTTGAGCAATGGCGACCGTCGACTTGTGTTAATCACAGGACACAGGCGTGAGAACTTTGGCGAAGGCTTCCTGAACATATGCAATGCCATCAAGACCTTGAAAGAAAAGTATAGCGATGTGGACTTTGTCTATCCCATGCACCTCAATCCAAACGTGCGTCGGCCCATTCACCAGATTTTTGGTGCTGATCTGAGCAATTTAGGCAATATGTTCTTCATTGAACCGCTCGAATACTTGAGCTTTGTTTATCTTATGGAGAAATCGTACATTGTACTTACCGATAGCGGTGGTATTCAGGAAGAAGCCCCTGGCATTGGCAAGCCTGTGCTTGTGATGCGCGATACCACCGAACGACCTGAAGCCCTTGAGGCTGGCACTGTGCTGCTTGTAGGCACCGACTACAATAAGATTGTGGACAACGTGTCGAATTTGCTTGACAATGAGTCTGATTACCAGCGCATGAGCAAGGCTAATAATCCCTATGGAGATGGCTTGGCTTGTGGGCGCATTGTCAATAAATTGATTAACTAGATTCATTATGAAATTATGAAAAAGAAAATATTAGTGACAGGCGGAACCGGCTTCATCGGTTCACATACCACGGTAGAATTGCAAAATGCAGGATTTGATGTGGTGATTATCGACAACTTATCGAATAGCAACATTGAGGTCCTGGATGGTATCGAGAATATTACCGGTATCAGACCCGTGTTTGTTGAAGGTGATTGCACCAATATCGACACGTTGCATAAACTATTTCAAGACAATCCCGGCATTAACGGTATTATCAACTTTGCAGCAAGCAAGGCTGTGAACGAGTCGGTGCAGAAACCTATCATGTACTATCGCAACAACCTCAACATTCTGCTCAACTTGCTCGAGTTAATGCCCGTCTATGGCGTGAAGGGATTTGTTTTCTCGTCGTCATGCACCGTCTATGGTGAACCTGATGTGAATCCCATTACTGAGGCAGCACCCACCAAGAAGGCCACATCGCCTTATGGCGCAACCAAACAGATTTGCGAGGACATTATTGCCGACTTCATCAAGTCGGGGGCACCGATCAAGGCCATCCTGCTTCGATACTTCAACCCGATTGGAGCACACCCGAGTGCCGAGATTGGTGAGTTGCCCAATGGTGTGCCTCAGAATCTCGTACCATACCTGACACAAACTGCCATAGGTGTGCGTCCCGTGTTGAGTGTGTTCGGTAATGACTACAATACCCCTGATGGCTATTGCATTCGTGACTTTATCAATGTGGTTGATCTTGCTAAAGCTCATGTCAAGGCACTGGAACGCATGCTAGATGACAAGTCGGACGAATCACTTGAAATCTTCAATATCGGTACTGGCAACGGCCTGTCGGTGATGCAGCTTATTAATGCGTTTGAGCGTGCTACAGGCGTTCCTGTACCGCACAAGGTTGTGGGCAGACGCGAAGGTGACATTGAACAGATATGGGCTGACCCGACTCGTGCCAACGAAGTTCTGGGATGGAAAGCCGAAGCAACTATTGAAGACACCATGCTCAGTGCTTGGAAGTGGCAACAACGCTTGCGCGAAAAAGGCATTATGTGATTATTCACTTATGACTCTTGGCTGAAGATTTGCACATAGAGCCCAACCTGAAAGCGAAAACGACCCAAGGGCTGCTTTGGGGTGGAGTGGGCAACGGATTAATCCAGTTGCTCAATCTCATTTTTGGCATATTCCTGGCTCGCTTGCTCACTCCTCACGATTATGGCATGGTGGGATATCTCACCATCTTCAGCGTTTTGGGCAGCTCCATACAGGAATGTGGTTTCACCAATGCCCTTGTCAATCAGAAGAGCATCAGTCACGACGACTACAATGCCGCTTTTTGGTTCTCTATTTTCTTAGGTATCTCTTGTTACCTTATCCTGTTCTTTACTGCACCGCTTATAGCCGATTTCTATCATGAGCCACGACTGGTGCCACTGTCACGCTTTCTTTTCTTGAGTTTTGTCATTTCGAGCACAGTGACTGCTCACAATGGTTTTATGATGAAAAAACTCATGGTGAAGCAGAAGACACTCTCACAGGTCATAGGCCTTATTGTGTCAGGGACTATAGGCGTGATACTTGCGTTTAATGGATTTGCCTATTGGGGTATAGCCACTCAAACAGTTTCTTACGTTCTGTTCTATGCGATTTCCATGTGGTGTTTCTCACCCTGGCGGCCTTCGTTCCACTTCAATTTCAAACCGCTGAAAAAGATGATTGGTTTCAGTTCCAAGGTACTGATCACAAACATCTTTATCCATGTCAACAATAACATCTTCACTGTGCTTTTGGGGCGACTTTATACCTCTCGCGATGTAGGAAACTACACACAGGCTGCCAAATGGAACCAGATGGGATATTCACTCATTGGTAACATGATTCAAGGTGTTGCGCAACCAGTGCTGAAAGAAGTGGAAGATGACCAGGAACGTCAACGCCGGGTGTTTCGCAAGATATTGCGTTTCACCGCCTTTGTGAGCTTTCCAGCGATGCTCACTTTAGCTTTGGTCGCTAAAGAATTCATTACTATTGCCATCACCGAAAAGTGGCTTACCAGTGCCCTCATTATGCAGCTTCTGTGCATTTGGGGCGCATTCTTTCCAATAGGAACCCTATATACCAATATGATTCTCAGTAAAGGCAAGTCGGGGGTATATATGTATGGTACCATACTGTTGGGTTTGGTTCAATTAGCAGTACTTATAGCAACAGCTAGTTATGGCATCACTGTCATGATTGTTGCATTTGTGATTGTGAATGTGCTATGGTTGCTTGTGTGGCACTATTTTGTGCAGCGATATCTTGGACTCTCGTTGTGGCAGGCATTACTCGATGTAGTTCCATTTGCTCTAGTTGCCCTTGGCTCGGTTGTGGCGACACATTTCATCACCCAGTTTATCTCCAACATTTATGTACTGCTTGTCGTGCGCCTACTTTTGTCGGCCTTAATCTATCTGTGCATCATGAAACTGCTTAATGCTCAAATTCTCAACGAGGCCATCGACTATCTGTTCAAAAAACGCAAGAAACCCAATAATGCATCATGATTATGGACTTGGCACCAATTGTACTTTTTACATATAACAGGTTAGCCCACACACGCAATCTTATTGAATCGCTTCTTAAGAATCAGGAAGCGGCGAATAGTCATCTTCACATCTTTTGTGATGGGCCCAAGGATGATAATGATGTGTCGACCGTTCAAGCGGTGCGAGAGTATGTGCATAGTATTCATGGGTTTGCTCAGGTTGAGATTGTTGAGAGCGAGATTAATCAGGGTTTAGCTAATTCAGTAATAAAAGGGGTAACAGAAGTTGTGAACCGATATGGACGTGTAATTGTACTTGAAGACGACTTGGTGGTGGCCCCATACTTCCTGAAGTTCATGAATGAGGCGCTTAATCTGTATGCCGACGAACACCGTGTGGGGCACATTCAGGCATGTGATTTCACTCAAGATACCTCTTTACCGCCCACATTTCTTATTAAGTGGACGGGAAGTTGGGGCTGGGCCACATGGCAGCGAGCATGGAAGCTTTTTAATCCCGATGGGGCACATCTGCTCCAGCAACTAGAGGACAAAGGGCTTACACGCACCTTCGATTTCAATGGTAACTATCCATTCACGCGAATGCTCCGACGCCAGATAGCCGGGCAAAACAATTCATGGGCCATCAGATGGAACGCCACTTTGTTCTTGAATGACATTCTCTCACTTAACGTGGGCCGTTCACTGGTCAATAACAATGGATTTGACGGAACCGGCACAAACTGTGGTGGTGGAGACCTCTACCAGTCTAATATGTGGCTCAAGCCATTACCTGTAGTCAAGATTCAACCCATTGAGGAAAATATAGAGGCACGCAAAATATTTGCCCGTTACTATCATCGCACCAATGGATTTTGGGCAAAAGTTTTCAGACGATTAAAAAGAACGCTGAAAGGCGATTTTGGGAAATGATGTGAAAATCAAATAAATAGGTGGTTGCTTAGCTCGATTATATAAAGTGCAAGCAAAAAAAACAAATGTTGAAAATTTTTTTTTGAAAAATATATAATAAAATGGACAAGACTGCGTTATTTAATTGAAAACATTTTAAAACCAGTCTGCCTATGCAAAAAACCTCTACTCAAGAAAATTGTGAAATTAAAGAAAACGTAATGACCGAAAAGGGGCCCAAACAAAGCACTATCGACTTCCTGAAGCAATTTGCTAGAGTCTATACATGTGTTGCTATTTTGCCCACGGGTTTAGAAACTATCATTCCAAATTAAAAACCGCTTTTCTGAGATTTCACGTCATTCATCCCGAATGAAAAAAAAATTAAAGGTGTGGTTCCACTCAGGAGCCACACCTTCATTATTTCATCACTGCACTATGTGCAAAATGATTAGTTGATACCAAGAATTATGTTGATGATGAGGGTCACGTCGAGCACGTTTACAGCATCATCGCCGTTCACATTGGCGTTGTTGTAGTTGAACGGATTGGGATTCTTGTTCAAAATGTAGTTGATCACTGTTGTGACATCGTTCACATCCACCTTGCCATCTTCGTTGGCATCGCCACGCATCTCAGTTGCATCATCAGGAATGTCATCAAGACTTGCAGTCTGCTCTTCATTGTTATAGATGACTTTGTGAACCGGACCGAGGAAGACGTCACCTTCCCAATACTCGGCAGGATAGTCGAGCAAATCCTCATTTTCAGCTGTGAGCTCATCAACATAGCCTTTCCAGATCCAGAATGCGTCGTACTTCCACATGCCATCTGTCACCATAGTCTGGGAGCCTGAAACGATAGAGCACTCCTCGTTATTGATATCCCATGCCACCATATTCCAACCACGCACCATGGGCTGGGTGGTGTGGCGTTTTACCGATCCGGCATCAGTCATCCAACGAATGCCATGTCCCACATACTGCTCTGAGCCATCTCCATATACCATGGCTTGAATGATAGCATTCTTACCTTGAGAATTAGAATAGTAGCTGCCACCATCGGTCGCACGGTTGTAGGCACGGCCACCCCAGTAAGCATCACTAGTTTCAGCGTCATACTGATAATGAATCTGCATGGATGAAGGCACATCACTGCTGTAGGTGAGCGAAGACTTGGCGTAGAACTGATTTTCGGGATCAGTAAAGCCTTTCGAAGAGCCCGAACCTACGATGGTGGCGAACCAGTCGGAAGCCACATATTCACCAATCATTTGTACATTCGACTTTTCAGTGCGGTACTCGGAGAGGAACTTGAAGGTTTTAGGTTCGCTCAAGTTACCCGCAAGGTCGGCAAAACCGCCCTTTACTGAAACCTTGAAGCACTTGTCGCGTGGAATGTCTTGATTAAGATAGAGATGTAGCACAGAGGCGTGACGGACAACTGCGTGTGATAGCGTTCCCTCATAGCTGTTTCCGTCAGCATCCACAAGTGTGATAGCATCTACGGCATTGTCCTCATTCCAATCAAGTTCTTCATTGAACTCGACACGGATGACAGGACGCAAGGTGTACTTCATCGTTTCGTTTTCGGTGGGTGTTGTGTTCACGATGTAAGGAGCCTCAACATCGGGTGGAATAGTAACGAAAGCAAACACATAATTGCCGCCCTCGGTGCCGTCACCATCGCCATCAAGGAACTGGCCGGTCTCACTGTTTTTGGCAATGGTGCCATCGATGGTGATGATGTAGTCCATGTCCTCAAGGAGTTGGTTGATGTTGATGCGCAATGTGTAGTCATTATCCCAAGAGAGAGTGACATGGCCGTTGTGGTTGATGCTAAAGGCCTGCTCCACACTTGCACGGTCCATATTGCGAGAGAAGGTGAGCACGATATCGTCGCGCTTGTTCACAGCATCGGGGTTATACACGCTGTTGCCCGTAATGGTTGCAGGAGCCGTGTTAGTCAGTTGGACGTTAGCCCAGGTCACATTATCGCCTGAAAGTCCTTGTGAATCGCTTTGCATAGTCACTGTCCTGGTAGCGCTGGTGTAACCAGGACATGAATAGGTTACTTCATATTGCTGCCCTGGTTCAAGGTCTTCAAACAGGAAGAAGCCATTATGAACAATGCCATCATGTGTCACATAGTTGTGGAAAATTGACTCGTAGCTGTCGGTGACTACCGTCTCTCCATTGACGGTTACCGTAACACCATCGATACCTTGTCCGTTTTCACTATTAGTGACTACACCTGCAAGCATCACAAGGTCGGGCCTTTCGATTCCGCGATATTCCAGAATGGAACGGAATGTGCCAAAAGCTTCAAGGCGTTTGTAACTCTCGTTGATGTTCAAGCCTTGTTGCACAGGGTGGGTGTGGAAACCACCTTCGCTAAGGAGTGAAGCCATATTGGTACGGCGGTTGACAGAGAGGTAGGGATATTGATTTGCATGGGTATCTACGTCACCATTATAATAAACGCGGTCGTAGTAGTTGCCTCGAGTGCCAGTGTTATACATCACACCTGTGAGGTTAGGACAGAGAATATCGCCATAGCGCTTGCCGCCATGAGGCGTTTTCTCTATGTATTGACCGTTCAGCTTCCAACCTCCAAACAAAAACAGGGTGGTGTTCTGGCCACCGCCGGCATCGGAGTGAATTGAATAGAAGAAGTCGGCTCCCCAGGCATTAGCCATGTCAGAACGCTCTTCAAGGCTCACGTTGTCCTGGTCATCGTCACGAGTCATGTGAATAGTATTTTCATCGGCAGTTGTGAAGCGATAAAGGAACTCACGCGTTGCGAGACCCACACGCAACACTTTTTGTGCTTCAGAATAGCCAAAGAGACCGGTGTTCTCACGTCCAGAGTGACCTGGGTCGATCCACAGTTTGAAATCACCCCAATCCTGTTTTTCTTGAGCATTAGCTCCCATTGCCATGCACCCCAGTGCCGCAATGATGATATATTTCGACAGATTTTTCATGATTTCATCAGTATTTTAAGTCAATAACATAAATACAGCCATCGGTATCGTTGTCGAACGCTACCTTCTTGCCATCGGGAGATACAGCAATGGTTACAGGAATTACTTGTGTGTTGGGCGTGATATTCACAGCCGAACCGTTGCTTGTATTAACACAGTAGATATCGGACTTGGTGAATACATCACCATTGTCCTCAATGCGAGTCACCATCACATTCACGTTGTCGGGCAACCATGAAGGATGGGAGCCTTTACCGAGAGAAACGAGGTTGGACCCATCGGCATTGCACACAAAGAGACCATTGCTCACAATCTGGAAAGCAATCTTGCTGCCATCGGGCGAGAGTGCCGGGTTCAATACCATCTTGCCAGCATAATCATTGAGACTTGCGATAAGGCTGGTTGCGTGGGAGGGATCATCGAGCATGATCTTTAATGCCGTCGGAGCGTTTTTGACTGCTTGAGATGGCTTGAAGTTTCGCATCACGGGAGCAACTTCAGTTACGGCTTTTGTTTGCACATTCACATTCTCGATGCGAGTCATGCGTCGGTTGTCGACCATGGTGTAGGGGGTAGAGGTGATGCTCTTGGCATCGCTCCAGCTCATTTTGTAACCGGCACCAAGTGCCTCCGATACCTGTTTCAGGTTGGAGCCATCGGCATCAGCAACATAAATACCGATGTAGTTGTCACCGGTAACAGCAATTTTGGAGCCGTCGGGCGACCAGGTTGGTGCCATCAGGCCATGGCCAGCCTTGATGAGCAGTTGAGGATTGCCAAATGACTTAGGTTGTGCCAAAAGGCTTCCGCAAGTGCACATGAAAGCGGCAGCTAACAGTAAGCTTTTTTTCATGTTGTAGTTGGTTGATGATTAATATGTTAATATAAATGTAGATTTGTAGCTTCAGTAATAAAAAACCGCAATAACAGGCACATATACATGTGCGTGTTAATCACGGTAATACATTTCTGCAAATGTCACTGCTAATTTAATGATTATTTATCATTCAGACAAATTTTTCTTGTTTTTTTTATTGGAGACCACCATCCCCGAATAAATGTGTAAGGAACTCTGGGCCGATTGGTTCAAGTGTTTTTGTCGTGGTTTCCATTCACCCGTAGCACTTGTAGATGCAAGATTGATGGCTTGTGTTGAATATCGGTTGTTGATGCGGTCGATAGCTTGCATAAGCCTGTTCTGCTTGTTGTGATCTTCCTTGTCAAACAGATTCATTTGTATTGATTTGGCGGGCTGTATGTTGAGCAGCATCACTCCCGCTTTCCTATAGCCATAACCCTCTTTGAAGATGCAGGCAAAAGCCTGAAGAGCATAGTGCACGATGGTGAGAGAGCTCGATGATGGGGTAGCCAGATTCAGCTGACATGAGTTGGAGTAGAAAGGAAGATCTTCACGATAGCGGTCACCGCGCACATACACCATCACTGTGCCTGCTACCGACCCTTCGCTTCGCAGTTGTCGTGAGCAATGCTCGGCAAAGTGAACAATGGCCGCCTGTACCTCTTTGCGGTTAGTGATGAGGCCACCAAAGGTGCGTGAGTTCATGATGCTCTTGTGGGCAATCGTAACTGGACTGGCTGCTGTGCAGTCAATACCTTTCAGCTCAGCATGGGTGTGTGCCACAGTAATATTGAAGAGCGAACGGATGAGTGAGGTGGGGTACTGAACAAATTGTGCAGCGGTAGCCACACCCCGGTTGTGCAGGGCTTCAGTGAGACGACGGCCAATACCCCACACATCTTCAATAGCCGTCTTCTCGAGTGCCGAGGCAATCAGGCAGTCGTCGGAGAGTCCATACACGCCACGAGTAGTGCCAGGATTCTTCTTGGCAATGTGGCTGGCTATCTTGGCAAGGGTGCGAGTGGGTGCATATCCAATGCTCACAGGAATTCCCACATATTTATATATCTTTTGCACAAGTTCGTGCAAGAAGTGCTCGTCATGAGCAGGATTGTTGAAGGGTGCCTGAAAGAAGGCCTCGTCGACCGAGTATACTTCAAGTCGCTCACATGATCTGCCTAGTAGCGACATGATGCGCAACGATATGTCGTGATAGAGCGTGTGCCGTGCCGAGAGTTGCACCACATCGTTCAGGTTGGCTAGGCCAATGTGTTTCTTGATTTGAAAAGCCGGACAGCCCATAGGGATTCCCATCGCCTTGGCTTCATTGCTGCGGGCAATGACACAACCATCGTTGTTGGACAGCACGACCACGGGCTTACCGTTGAGTGTGGGGTCGTAGAGTCGCTCACACGACACGAAGAAATTGTTGCAGTCGGCAAGGCAATACATCAGATATAGACTATTAGCTAAAGTTTCTTGATGATGTGCGACACCACACCCCAAATCTGGAAATTGTTGTCGCCATTGACATGTAGTTCGGGATAGCGCTTGTTGGCTGGTACAAGGTAGATGCCATCGGGGCGAATCGACACACGTTTCACAGTGAACTCACCATCGATGAAACACACAGCAATGCAGCCGTCGTGAGGGGTAAGTGAGCGGTCGATGAGCAGAAGGTCGCCCTCGTTAATGCCTGAATCGATCATCGAGTTGCCTATCACGCGAGCGCAAAAGGTTGCTTCTGGGTTAGAGATGAGTTCATCGTTCAGGTCAATGGTGTCGCCAAAACTCCCCTGAGCAGGACTGGGGAAGCCTGCTTGAATCTGGCTGTCAAAGAATTGCAGCGAGATTGAATCTTGTTCTATAGCATTAATTTCAAGTTCGTTCATGTTAGCAAAGTTAGAAAAAAATAGGGGCTTTTACAAATATAAATTGTATTTATCTTAAGCTTCAATTTGTGCGTTTTGAAAAGAGAGTGGATTTAATGTTGGGTGATACAAAAATAATCACTAATTTTGTAGAAAAATATTAACCCCTAAAAACCATTATAAAAGATGAAAAACGTACTGAACACAAGCAACGCCCCAGCGGCTATCGGACCTTACAGCCAAGGCATTGAAGCCAACGGCATGATTTTCCTTTCGGGCCAGTTGCCCATCGACCCTGCTACAGGTGCTTTCCCCGAGGGTGGCATTAAGGAACAGACTCGCCAGTCGCTACTTAATGCACAAGCTATTCTCAAGTCGGCAGGTCTTGACCTGTGCAATGTGGTGAAGACCACTGTGCTGCTCTCCGACATTGCCAATTTCGGCCCGATGAACGAGGTCTATGCCGAGTTCTTTGCGCAGCCATTCCCAGCTCGTTCAGCCTTTGCCGTGCGTGACTTGCCAAAAGGTGCTCTCGTGGAAATTGAGTGCATTGCCGCCAAGTGACCAAAAACTCTTTCATGACCTAACGAAAAAAGGTGCGACCCGCAATGAGGCGCACCTTTTATGATCATGTGTGGAAATCTTATCCTTCCAGAGCTGCCTGAGCGGCGGCGAGACGTG
>JAEEGL016345292.1_pt1 | contig 14086 bp, 15 predicted proteins | sample 9134231 | NCBI WGS metagenome assembly JAEEGL01 (sample SAMN16246548, study PRJNA631951) | gut metagenome | biome: gut microbiome; feature: rumen; material: fiber-attached | host: Bos | place: Iran: Karaj | collected 2018-10 | reverse complement strand
TATGAATTTTATAATTTCATATGGATCATCTACGTTTACATTGTTATCTACTATTTCTTGTTGAATTAGTAATACATTTTTTACTAAACTTAAAAAATCATTATAATTGCCGGAAAATACACTGCTTGCTCCTATATAGAAATCATCATATACTTTTATATTATTATTGTATTTATATAAAGTCATTAAATCATTAATTCCCATTTTACAATGAGGAAAACCACCAGTTTTAATCTTATATTTTGAATTAGCATTTTTTTCTCTATTTATTTTTTCTATTAGTGGTTGTTGAATAGATTGTAAATTATTAGCTTTAACAATATAATAATCATTTTTAATTTTGAAAAAGAAACTGCTATTACTACCATTTGGCAAATAAAATCCAGTGTATTCTACTTCAAGTGCATTTTGTAATAATACATTTAAATCGGCTTCAATAAATTTAGATTTATATTTTAATAATCTTTTTATTTCCATATTTAATTCCTCACATTATTTATTTTTTATTCACTTAAAAACTTATTAATTACATCTTCAGGACTATTGATATCATCTGGATCTACAGCAACGTTAGTATCTTCAATTTTAATAATTAATCGTACTGCATAAGATTTATTTTTTAAATAATATTTATCAATTAAATTATATATTTTATTTGCAAGTTCTTCTTTGCTTTTATAATCATTTGGATCAAAAATATAATGATATTTATTGTCTGATTCTAATTTTTCATTTTCATAGAATACATCTGGTGTTTTTTCTTCGTAATTATCTTCAATTATCCTAGCACATTCTCCAGTACTTCTATTAAATGCTTCTCCTTCGTATACTTCAAACGAAACTCCAGATTTATTTGATTTTACAGACCATTTATATCCTGTACTATTGCATATTTTTTCAGATAATTTTTTTTCACTAATTATTTCAAAATCATCACTATCAAATGTTTCTTCTAAATATGATTTAATTGTCTCTTTATTTTTAATCTCAGATGATGATTTCTTTGGTAATAGTATAATAATTAATGACAATAAAGCAATTAAAATTATAGATATTATTATAATGTTTATATTATTATTTGATTTATTTTTCTCTTTTTTAGATTTATTATTCATATAATCACTCTTTTCCTAATCTTATACTTGAATTATATATTTTTCTATTATTTATTGTCAATTTTTTTAGTTATTTTGGAATTATAGGGTAGTATTAAAAAAAGAACTATACTCAGTTCTTATTTATATTTTAAGCTGCTAGAGAATGATTTTCTTCTTCTAAACCATGTTCTGATTTAACATTATTTTCCATTTTTTGTAATTCTTCTTTATTTTCATTTTCATATAATTCAGCATCTTTATTTAAAAATTCAGCATACTTTTTATTAGAATTGATTCTTGTAGTAATATTATTAAATGCGTTTACAACTGATTTTGATGCAATTCCAAGAGCTATTCCTGCAACAGCACCTCCACCAATATTAGCAATACTATTTATACCAGTTACAACTCCTTTAATTGGGCCACTTAAAACATCAGAAACAGGGCCTGATAGGGCATTAGTTACAAAATTTCCATTAAGTGATTCAGTAATATTACCAACTATATTTTCTGAATTAAGCCCAGTAATAAGATCTTGTTTAGTAGATTGAATAGCAAGTCCAGCACCGGCCCCTAAAACAGCACCTCCAATTGCTCTAACTTTATTAGAAGATTTATTAAATATATTATTACCAACTTTTCGATATCTACCATCGGCATCAACTAAATGGTTAGTTTTAAGTTCTAGCATTTTACATAAATCAAATCTATCTTCCATTTTTAAATTATAACAAGCATTTCTAAGCGATAAATAACCAGTATCATCAAATTCTACTTTTTTAGCTTCTAAAAAATCTCTAATAAATTTCTGAGTTTCTTCATTAAATCTAGTATCAATAATGTTACCATCTTTATCATAAGTAGTTTCTAAGTCTCTAAAGATATCATCTATTTCCATATCTTTAGTTTTAATTCTAAGTTTCTTTTGTCCTTTTTTTAATACTAATTTTTTATTTTTAATAGATTCTTTTAATTTATCAGAATTTAAACAAGGTACTTCTAAGTTGCTAAAAACCTTTTTTTCATTTTCCATACCATCACCTATATTAATAATAACATAGATAGAAAAAAACAAAAAATAAAAAAGCTATGCTTTACGCATAGATTTATGTAAATCTTAATTTTCTTATATCTGTTATTTAATACCTTTTAATAATTCTATTCTTTCTTTCATGCATTCTTTAAATTCTTCATCTTATTTCTTTTTAATTGGATGCTTTATAAAGCTATGAAATAATATTAAGAAAATTATTATATTTTCCAATTATTATTAAGATTAATAAAGATATATTAATAAGTATTATCAATATAATATGTTTTTTCTTTTCTTGAACAAGATTTGCAATGAATTCTCTAATTAAGGCATTTGTATAAAAATACCATTTTGTCTTACTTCCCATTCCTTCACAATCAAGTCCTTGTTCATTTGCTATTACTCCACTTCTAAAAACATGATAGTTAGTAGTAGAAAAACTAATATTGGCATTTTTATTAATCTTTTCAATTTTCTCTTTAGAAAATTTCATATTTTCTATTGTACTTGTAGACTTATCTTCAATTATAATTTGCTTTTCTTTTATACCTTTTTCGAGCAAATAATTCTTTATTGCTTCTGCTTCTGCTATAGTTTCATCATTGCCTTTTCCACCTGATGATACATAAACAATTTTCTTTTTAGTTAGTTCATATTGTTTATTTCCAAAATCAATCGCTTTATCTACTCTTCCTTTTAAAAGGGGAGTAAGTGTCCCATCTTTTTTTATTTTAGATCCAAGTATTATTATAAAATCTTGATTGTAATTAGGAATATGTTTTGCTGCTTTAATATTACAATACAAAGTTGCAATAATTAATGTATATAAATATGATAAAGTTCCATTTATACAAATATCTAGAGAATATTTAATAAATTGCATATTTGTTCCATTTAATACTTTAGTAATTACATAATATAATGTTTGACTTCCACATATTCCAAATAATGCTAGAAATCCAAGTCCTGCTCCTAGCATTCTTCTTGGATTAAATCCTTCTTTTTTTATTAATACAAAATTAGTAATAATACTATAAATTGATAAAACAATAATACAAGGAAGTGTAAGCATTGCAAAGTAGGAGAATGACCTTAAAGTATTATTATATACATCTTCAATATTTAATACATTCCAATTAATTAATAATAGATTTATTTGTCTTAATATATTTACATTGATAAATATCAACAATCCTAGATTCATTATTATTCCATAAGAATATTTTTGTTTATTATATTGATCTTTTATGTATAAAGTACAACCAATGGATATTCTAATTAAGAATAGGATTAATATAATTTGAATAGATTTACTTAGATCTACATTATTTGATAAATTAGTATGGTGTAATAATTCGATTGAAATAAATAAAAATATTAATGTAATTATTAAATACATTATCCATCTTTTCTTCATAAAATGTCACTCCTACTTATATAATAACAGAAAAAGGTGAACTTTTTTATAGTTTATCTTTTTTTGTTTTCTAAATATTCCTCAAGTGTTAAATCTTTAGTCATTATTTCTTCAGCTACATCAACACTTCGAACATATCTAAAGTGCCATGGTTCATATCAATATTTTTTTCTTTCTTATATGTAATCAGCAAGTTCAACTTTTATTCTCAGTCATTAGGAAGTTTGTTTACTAAGACTATCCTTTTTTTCTTTAATTCCACAAGCAACTAGTGTAAAACATTTGTAGTATCAAATTAGATTATAGTGATCAACATTTTAAATAAACATAATAAACAAAATGAGACCAGTCTCACGACTAGTCTCTTCAGGGGGCGTCCTAGATATGCTTTTACATATAATCAACTATCGTTAATTTCCTTTAATTACAAGAATTTTAAACAATTATATCAATTGAAATATTAGTAAAAGTTACTATTTTTGCCACCTAATTGCCACCTAAATCATTAAAAAAATCATTTTTATCTTTGTATTTTGGACAGGCTTTTAAATTATTAACAACCTCTAATAGTTTTCCATCAGGATATTTTGAACACTTATTAGTATCTTTTTCATCATTATATGTACAAAATTCACATTGAGTTTTAGCTATTTGAATATCTCCCTTATTCCATACATATTTATCATTATTTTCCATATACATAGTTTCTTTTACACTAAACTAATAATAGAAAAAGAATCTAAATTAAATAGTTTTTTTACGATAATTTGCTAAATAAACAAATATGTGATATAATATACGGCAATTTTAGGGGATTGGTAGTGATAATATGAAAGATGTTATTAATGAAATTTGCAAGTACATAATTGATAATCTAGACGATGATATAACTCTAGAACAAATGGAAAACGAATTTTACTATAGTAAATATCATATAATACGATTATTTAAACAATACACTGGATTTACTATTAAAGAATTTATCAACAATGTCAAAGTTTTAAAAACAATTGATCCATTATTATTTACAAATGATACTATACTAAAAATTGCTTTAACTCATGGTTTTAATTCACAAGAATATTACTCCGAAAAATTTCAAGGAGTAATAGGAATACCACCATTAAAATTTAGAAAAAAGTTTAGAGACTTAGATAATATCAAAAATAAAAGAGTATTAAAATTAAAAAGAGAATATCTAGATTATTTAAAACAATATCAAGAAAAACTGTTAAATGTTCATAATAATAAAGATAAGGAAAATAATAAAATAAAACGTTTATCAAATCAAGGCTTTTAACCTTGATTTTTTTTGTCAATTTTGTTTAAAAAATTAACTAATTTATAATTTATAATCTTTATCAACAAAGAAAGATTAGGAGGTGAATTTAGGTGGATAGATTGGAACTACTTGAGAAAATTGAACAAGAATTAAAATTATACAAAGAATATCTATTAAATATTATGGTAGTTAGTAATATAAATACCAAAAATGAATTGGAAGATCAAGAAGAAAAAGATGAAACAAAAAAGAATGAAACAGCAATTAAGAAAATAAAAACAAGAAATAAGAAAGGAAATATATAAGGTTATGAATACTCATATTGATTATTTGCTTGAAAGAATAGATAAAAGAATAAAAGAACTAGATGAAGAAGTAAAAGTTCAAGATAATGAAGTATTAAATGAATTCAAAATAGAAACAAATAATGCAAAAAAACAAATACAAAACATCTATAATAAATATTTATTTGAACTAAACAACATGATTGGACTGGAAGAAGTTAAAAATGAAATAAAAAAATTACTTAACTATTTAATATTTATAAAAAAAACTAGCAATAAAATCAAAGTAAATGATATTAACTTAAATATAATCTTTAGAGGAAATCCAGGTACTGGTAAAACAACGGTGGCAAGATTAATTGGTAAAATACTATGTGATTTAGGATTTTTAAAATCACATAAGTTTTTAGAAACAACCCCAAAAGATTTTATTGCAGAATATGTTGGCCAAACCGCTATTAAAGCAAGAAAAACAATAGAAAAAGCATCTGGAGGATTAATATTTATAGATGAAGCATATACCTTTGCTCAATCAATGTCCAAAAATGGTGAATCTTTTGTACCTGAAGCAATTACTGAAATAATTAAAGAAATGGAATCATTAAATACTGCTTTTATCTTTTCTGGATATAGTAATAAAATGGATGATTTTATTGCAATAAATCCTGGTATTAAATCACGAATTGGTTTTGATATATCATTCAAAGATTATACAAAAGAAGAACTATTTATGATGTTGGATAGAAAAATTAAAAATTCTGGATTAAAAATAAGTAAAAAAGCTAAAGAAATTGCTATGAAAAAAATTGAAGAGAATATGACTAAAAAAGATTTTGGGAATGGTCGTATGATAGACAATTTATTCAATGAAATAATAAGAGAGCATGCTACATTAAATCTATATGAAACTGATTATAATAAACTACTATTAATCACAGAAGATAGCATAAAAAATATAAAAGTTCAAACAGAAAGGAGTATGAATTTTGGATAATATATTTGAAGAAAAAATAATTAATGAGAAATTATTAGAGGAAAGAATAATATTTCTTGATAAAGAAATTAATTCAAAAACTGCAAGTGATATAGTTTCGAAACTTCTATATTTAGATTCAGAAAGTGAAGAAGATATTAAAATATTTATAAACTCCCCAGGTGGTGATATTTCAAGTGGTCTGATGATTTATGATACTATTAATTTAATTAAATCTGATGTTCAAACTATATCTATAGGAACATCTGCTTCTATGGCTGCAATCATTTTATTATCAGGAACAAAAGGAAAAAGAAAAATACTTCCAAATTCAAAAGTAATGCTTCATGATTTATCTGGAGAAGCTAAAGGAAAATATAAAGATATTATTACAGAGGTAAATGAATTAAAGAAAATACATAATATTATTTTTGAAATAATTAGAAATAAAACAAATCTATCTAAAGAACAGATTGAAGAATATTTAAAAAATGATTTTTGGTTAGATTGTAATGAAGCACTTAAATTTGGAATTGTAGATAAAATAATAAACTAAAAAAGATAATCAAAGTTATCTTTTTTAGTTATTAACTTATTTTTTATATTATAAAAACAAAATGACACTGTCTCTCGACAGTGTCTTCAGGGGGTTTTGGTTGAATACACTCTCACATTCAAACCGTAAGAGCGAAACGCATAATGTTTTTATCATCATGCACCTTAATCATAATGTATAATTTAACAATTGTCAATTAGATAAAAATAAATTTTTTTAGAGTATTTTTTAACATTTTGTAAATATAATTGTAAAAAAAAGTAAAACATTTTTTCAAAAGTATTATGAATAAAAGATTATCATTTTTTATTCTTTTTTTTTTAGTGTAAAGAGTTATATATAAAAAATATATAAAAATGTAGATTTTTTTTAAAAAATGTGGTATAATAGCGAACGAAAAAGCGATGGAAGGGGTATGAGGGTGATATTATGGTTGGAGAAAATATTACAGGAACTGACAAACTACTAATTTGTTTAGCACTTATTTTATTACTTACTATTGTATGGACTATTTTAATTGGTATACTTTATAAGATGAATGAAAGAAAGTATAGAAGAGTAGAGAAGAAAAAAATTATCGATGATGATTATGACATTGATGATGACGATGAATATGAATATAATAGAATATCTTTTAAGAAAAGAGATAAGTATAAGAGTAGAAAATCTTCTGATTATGAAACATATGTTAAAATTAGATTTTATAGATCTAAAAGAGATTTAATATATGTAGCTCCAGATGATATTGAACTTGTTGAAGGACAAAAAATTAAAGTTCGTGTAGATGAAGATACTGTTAGAAGTGCTGTAGTAGTTAAAGGTAATTATACTAGAGAAAAATATAAAACTTATGAATATAATACATTAGATGTGGAAGAATATTAAAAAGACCATTATTGGTCTTTTTCTATTACTAAAATAAATGTACTGTCAGGAAGACTTACTGTATTATATTTTTCATCATAAATATTTATCTTAGGTAACAAGTAGTCACTATATCCTTCTTGTAGGAAATGATCACTAAATACTATTTTAGCTCCTTCCAAATTGTCTTTTACAAAATTAATATATTCACTTGGTGTGAAATATCCAAATTGTTCTTGAACTTCAAGTGGATAGGAGTTTTCTCCCCAAGTGTAAGTATATAAAAATTCCATTGCATCATTTACATCCATAATTACTTTATCATCATCAATTAAACCATATTGAATTTCTCTTCCTTTGAAATCATTTTTATATCTTTTTAAAATGTTTAAATCATCTTTATTTTTAAATTCAATTATTCTTTTTTTATGACCTTCAGTTTTTATTCCATCTCTAATTATTATTCTTCCACCAATAGGTAATATATTATATGCAGATTTTAATGCTACTTTAATGGTATCATAATTAAATTTCTTACCATTAAATTCAATGTAAGAAAATAATTCATGTATTATTGAAGAATATATAATAGTATCTATTGTATTCTTCTTAAAGTAATCTTGAAGGTTTAATGCATTTCCTTTTACTAAATTATATTTTCTTTCTTCTTTTACTTTTTTCTTTTCTAATTCATCTATAACATTTTGAGATATATCAATTCCATATACGTTTTTAAATGGATATGTTTCAAGTATTAAATCCATTAGTGCACCACCGCCTGGACCAACATCTAAGACATTATCTCCGGTTATAAATTGTAATAATTTAGACTTATGATTTATAGTAGAATTCATAGTTTGTAAATATTCAATTTCATTATAGAATCTGTCATATTGATCTCTTCTAAATCCAAATAAATCATATAAAAGCAATACAGATTTGTTATATAAAGAACTACTTACGTATGCTATTTCACAAAATTCAATTAATTTTGTTGCAACAGGAGAGAATACAAAGTTAAATTCAATTGTTGTATTAACTTTCTTTATATTATATGAAATATTTATATTATTTGGGATTTTGTTATTTAAAATCATTTCTATAGAAATAGAATCTAAATAGTTTTCTATAATTCTTAATTTATAAATATTTACTCTTTTAATATTCTTGTAATCTAGATACATATTTTTCATTAATTCAAAAAATGTTATTTTATTAGAATTATTATTGTTTCTTGTTATTATTAATAATATTTTTATTTGACAATTAATATCAAAATGTTTTAATGCTGATGAATAAAACCAAAGTTCACTTGTTGTAAATAAATACTTAATATTATTTTCAATATTCTTTTCAGATATTGCTTTTTTTATTTCATTTTTATCAATATGTTGGTTGTTTAGTCGATATAATTTATCAATAATATCTATTTTTTCTTCAAAATTATTATTTATTATTTTATTTATATCTTCTTCTATTTCTTTTTTTATTCTTTTATAAAGTACTTCTGATACTTCTTTAATAATACATTCGTTAAGTATCATTAATATTTCTTTTAATTCATTTTTTGTTATATATTTGTCTTCAATTAAGGAATATAATTCTTTACATGAATAAAGATTTACTTCTCCTTTTATATGTTGTCCGATTAAACCATGAGTTTTAATTAATATATATACTATATGATTATAGTTATCACAGTGTTCTTTATATATTTCGCTAGAACCAATATTGTGGGAGAATAAATCATAGTTATTTTTTATCCATTTTTTTCTTTCTTTTTTAGTTCCAGTTTTACTAATATCCATCCACAGAAGTGTTTCATAAATTATATTTTTATTTTTTTTAGGATTTATATCTTCAAGTATATTTATACATCTCATTGTTGAATTGTAAACTAGTTTTGAATTTAAATCTTTTACAGAATTTAATCTTTCTAAATTGAAACTTTCTTCTTTAGTCTTTAATAGTTGACTTAATACATAATTATTCATAATATGCTCCTTGCAAAAATAGTATATCAAAACTATTAAAACTTTACTATTTAAAAAAAATATGATATATTATGTGCGTTTCAAAGGAAGGTGTACATTCATGGGTATAAATTGTTTTGTTACTAATCCACTTTTTGGAAGGGGAATGAAAGAAGACAATAGCACTATTGAAAGAATAAATGAAGTAGTAGATTATTGTAATCAAAGTAATTGTAGACAGATAACTATTTGTGGTGGTATGTTTTCTTTTTCAAAAAGTAAAATGCATGATAAAGAATATGTTGAAGAAGAATTGGATTTTGTAAGTGATCATTTACCAAAAAATCTTAAGATTAATTATAAAATTCTATCAGGTGAAACAGAAGGATATGTTTTAAGAAATTATGGACTTGATTTAAATACTATATTAGATAAGAGAAGAAAAGATGTTACTCATTTAGGATTTGATAGAGCAGTAGTAGATAATACTTTATTAAAGTATAATTATAATAAAGATAATATACTTGGTTTTAATGAAGGAGAGTTCTTATATCATAATGGAGAAATATATAATCCTAATGAAAAATTAGACACTATAATTAAAGATTTTTATGGAAATGTTGTTATAATTGGTGGAAAAAATAGACATGAAGAATTTATTTATAATGATAAATTGGTAATAGTTCTTCCATCTTTAATGAATTCAAATAATGATGTAGTAGACTTAGGTTATGTAAAAGTATCTGATGTAGGAAGTGTTATTGAAGTAGATGATAATGTAAAACACTTAGTAAAGAAACCTATATTTAAGTAAATTTTACATATTATGGACTTATTCTTATTGTAAAATTATATTTCTTAGATTATAATAAAAAAGTAAGAAATGACTTAAAATAGGAGGTAGTTATGGGAAAGAAGAAAGTAGCAGCAGGTGTTGGAGCAGCACTTATTGCAGTAGGATCAATAGTTACTCTAGGACTTTTAAAAAAGAAGAAAAAAGGAAAAGAGAAAGAAAAAGAAAGTGAAGAATAAGAGCCACTTAATAGTGACTTTTTTCTTTTAAAAAAAGATAGAGCAATTTTTGCTCTATCTTCATTTTTCTTGAAAGAATTAATAAATAAATGTATAATTTAAGTATTGTGAGGTGTAAAAATGAGAGAGTTAATGATTAGGAAATGTTTGAAGTGTAATGCAATTGTAAAAGTTATTGAAGATTGTAATTGTAAATGTGGATTCACTTGTTGTGGTGAAGAAATGAAACTTATTAAAGCAAATTCAACTGATGCAGCAGCTGAAAAACATGTTCCAACATATGAGATAAAAGATGATGAAATAATTGTAGAAGTAAACCATGTTATGGAAGAAGATCATTTTATTGAATGGATATGTGCAGTATCAGAAAATGAAGAACAAACTAAGTATTTAAAACCAGGAATGAAAGCAAAAGCAACATTTAAATATCATAGTGGTATGATTTTATACTCATATTGTAATAAGCATCTATTATGGAAAACTGATGTTGAATAAAATCAATTGGGGGAGGTGTTAATATGAATTTATTCTTATTATGTATTTTACTTCCAGGTATATTAATTACATTACTTCACTTATTTAAGAAGTATCTTTTAGAAGAAGATTTTTCTTTAAAAGACACGATTTGGTATTATATTAAATCATCAATAGTTATAAATATAGTTATGCTTTTTGCTGTTTGGGTTAATTACGATAGAATACCATATGGATCTGATATAACCAGCCATTATTTAATTAAATATGCACTTGTTGGATCCTTATTTGGATTGTTGTTACCAGCTATCTATTATAAGATAAGAAATAGCAAAGCATATAAAGTTATTAAGGAAAGTGAAATAATAAAATTAAAGTTTAATACAAAAAAAATAAAAAAATATTTTAAAGAGAATAAAGAAGATTTACATAAAATAGTATTCTTTGTATCAGGATTAGTATTGTTTATTTCCATAGATTTATTCTTAAGAAGAGGATTCTGTTATATTGAATATTTTACTACTTTAGCTAATAAGAAAGCTAATATTTTAACATTATTTTATTCTTTATTGTTTGTTTTATTAATGTACTATCTTCCTAAGAAGACAGGAAAAGTAACGGCAATTATTTTATATATTTTAACTATTGGATTATTTATAGCTAATTATTTTTTCTTAAAGATTAAATCTGATGCATTATCTATATATGAACTTAATAATGCTCAAGAAGGCTTTGAGTTTATTAACTTTGTATTTGAATATATAAATGTTAAATTTGTATTATTTGTTTTATTTGAAATATCGATGGCAATTATTAACTATAGATCACTTGGTAAGATTACTAAGAAGTTTAGATTTAAAAAATTATTATTTGCAGTAATTATATGCATTTTGGGTATTTTTTATGGAATAAGTTTATTTGAAGAATATGAAGATAATGTTTGGGACTCAATGTATCATGAAAAATACTATTATGATAATTTTATTAGTCCAAGAAAAAGTATAACTATTTTAGGTTTATATGAATATACAGTTAGGGATATTAGGTTATATGTCGAAGGATTATTTAAGACTATTGGTAGTCCTGAAGAGATAGAGGAATTAATATCAAAATATCATACTGAATATGAAACAAATAAATATACTGGAAAATTTAAAGATAAAAATGTCATTATGATTATGATGGAAAGTGCTGATTATGTTGTACTTAATGAAGAAACTATGCCTACACTTTATAAAATGATGAATGAAGGATGGAACTTTTCTCATAGATACAATCAATCGAATGGTTCTTTAACAATAGCTACTGAATATACATCGATGACTGGCTTATTATATTCTAGAAAACTATATAGCAATATGAATAAAAATAATTATAATAATTCATTGCCTAGAATGCTAAGTAAAAATGGATATACTACAACATCATTACATGAGAACTTTGGATCATTCTATAATAGAGATAAGTTGCATAAGAGTATAGGATTTGATAATAGTTATTTCTTATATGATATGGTTAAAATTAAACCTATTTACTATGATGATGCTCAATTTGCATCAAATGACGAGTTGTATGAAAAATTAGTATCTAAAGATAATAAATTTATGTCATTTTTTATTACAATATCTGGACATGGACCATATACAGGTAATAAATATTGTGATGATGATATGGATCAGAAAGAATGTTTTTCTTCTTTAATTAAGAAAACAGACAATTTCTTAAAGATTTTACTTGAAAGACTTGAGAAAGATGGATTACTTGATGATACAATTTTAGTTTTATATTCAGATCATCATTCTTATTCATATAAATATACTCAAGAGGATTTAAAAGTATTTGAAAAGGTAGATCCATCTTATAAAGTTAAAACAATTCCATTTATAATATATAATCCAAACATAGGACATAAGGATTTCAAAAATATTTATTTCAATGATATAGATATTATTCCAACTTTATTGAATTTACTTGGAATAAAATATAATCCTGATTACTATATTGGAAGAGATGTGTTCAGTAAAGATCGTAAAAATATTGCAATGTTTAGTGATTTAACTTGGTATGATGGAAAAGTTTATAGTGGTAATAGATGGGAAGATTTATCTACTGAAGAATACAAGAAGAATACTGAATATGTTAATGATAAAGTTAGATTAAGTGAAATGATTATCAGTAATAATTATTTAAATAATATAGAAGAGTAAGAAAATACTTGCTCTTTTTTGTGTTTTGTGGTATAATAACGGCAATTAATGGGGGTATGTGATATGAGTATTAGAATTGAAGAGGAAATAGCAATTGAAGAAATGCTAGAAGAATTAAATAGTAAAGTTGCAGATGAGACTAGTAGTGTTAAATTATCAAGATATAAAAAATTAATTTTAGAATTAAAAAAGAGACAAGGTGAATTAGAAAGTTTTAAAAATGCAGTTAGTGCTAATTTTGTAGGAACTGATCAAACTAATAATTTAATTAGTATGTTTAATCGTGTTAATTTATTATTATCTGGAGGATTTGATTATTATTATGCATCACCAATTGTTGATAGAATAAGAGACAATGAAGATTTATCATCTGAAAGAACTAGTATTAATATGCTATTTAATGAAAAACAACTTGATAAATTAAGAAAAACAATAGATTGTACTAAAAGCCTTGATTTTATAAAATATCAAAAAGATGGAAATGATAAATATGCTATTTGGTATAGAGCAACTCCTGTAACAATAAATTTAATTCCTTTTGAAAGAGTTAAAGATAAAGGCGTTGTAGTAAAGAAATCAAGAAATGAAGAAATTCATTATACAGAAGATCAAATTGGAAACTTATTTAGTAATAGAAATGGTGAATATTCAAATTTAGAATATAGAGTATTAGCTAAATCAATTATGCAAACAAAGCCATTCAGGGGGTAAAAAAAAAGAGTTAACCCTCTTTTTTTTTGCCTTGATAAGAATTTCTTTTTACTAATTCTTTATCTATATCATTCATTACACAGAATTTTTTAGTTAACCATAATGGTTCAACTAAATCATCCATTTTAGGATCACCAGTTATTCTGTTTATAACTATGTTTTCATTTAGTAATTCTAATTGAT
>JAEEGL016162086.1_pt1 | contig 14086 bp, 10 predicted proteins | sample 9134231 | NCBI WGS metagenome assembly JAEEGL01 (sample SAMN16246548, study PRJNA631951) | gut metagenome | biome: gut microbiome; feature: rumen; material: fiber-attached | host: Bos | place: Iran: Karaj | collected 2018-10 | reverse complement strand
ATTTCTTATAGGTCTTCATATGCATTTTGATTGAATGTAATTGAAAGTGAAATATCATGATTGCGCGTTAACACTAATCTTTTTTGCTGTCGAGATCGAGGGATACCTTACCGTTGATAGTGAGAAGCATGTCTGCAATCTTCAGCTTATGTGATTCCTTATTCAGTGTTTGAGAATTTGCCGACGATGCCTTCACCTTAAAGGCAATGCCATCGAGTTTCTTCAGGTCGGAAGTAGATGTCTTCTTCTTCAGAACAATCGTGATAGCAGTGGCCTTTTTGTCTGTTCCCATGTTAGAGACGATCTTATCGCCAGTTTTGTCTGACTTAAATAACACTTCGATATCGTTTGAAAGGTCAACGCCATTCAGTCCAATTGGTTTTGGGTCGAGTTTCAGATCGAGTGGAGAGTCGTTGGTTACGTTGGCAGTAATCACCAATTGGGTGTCGTCGCCACGGAAGTCAATATCATTGTCGTTCAGGTCTTTGTTCATGTCCTTAATGGTGTCGTTGTAGACAATGGTTGAGTTGGCATTCAAGGCTAGCGGAGCTACAAACTCATATTTGGGGATAATCTCATAGTTGCCACCCTTGCTGTTGGGGTCGTTCTCGTCGTAGAGGTCTACAATAGCTTTCTGCTGTACAACGTATGCCTCAATCTCGAAATCCAGACTCTTCGGAATGCGGGGTGAAAGCAACTCAGAAATGTCGGTTACCTCCTTGGCATTGTTGTCTTTCTTGCCGAATCGTCCGTCCATTACGAATCGCTCGATGGTATAGCCAGTCTCGTTTGCCAGCTGCTGTGCTTCAGCATTAGTCAGACCATTACGGTTAATGATGATATAGGTTGTTTTGGGTTTGCTCTCATCACCGCTTGTGTTTGGTTGGATGGTTGGCCATGATTCAGTAGTTCCTTCCATGCTACGAATGTACATATATTTGTAATCAGTCTTGGCCTCATTGAAGTAGGCAATCATCTTTGGCCGTATTTGAGCCTTTGCGTTAATGTTGCTGCTAATAGCCAGCTTGATGGTTGGGTTGTTCAGTGAGATGTTCACATCATCGTCGGTCAGGAAGTCAGGTACGTCGTCACCAATGTTCACGGTACTGGGGTTGATGTTGATAGTAGGGTTAAAGAAACCTTCTGCGTGGGTAACATAAATGCCAGATGGCATGGCAATGACTGGAGAAATGGTTCTTGTAACGTCTGTACCAATCAAACTTTGACCCGAGGTTGTCATGTTCTGCTTCTTGAATTTGAGCTGCATCTTCACCACACCATGTAGTTTTAGGCCATCAGTCTGGCTGAACACCATGTAGCCCTTTTCTTGCTCTGTAGCAGAGGTAGGTGCAGTATTCAGGATGCCGTCCACACGCTTCAGCTTCAGTTTAAGTACCTGTCCGCTGTTGGTAGCTACATCTTTCAGTACAAGCAGATTGTAGTTTCTCTCATCAGCGGTAGGTGCATTCTCGTCTGCCAACTTGAAATCAATGCCGTTTTGGATGAATGGGTGATGATTCTTGATGTAGTCTAAGTCCAATTCAAGGAATTTTGGAAGATAGAGGTCGATTTGTGTGAGTGTAATTTCATTCTTAATATTATTCAATCCCAGGTTAAGATCGAACGAACCGTCTAAGTCGGCTTCTGTGAGTGATACCACATCCGCGTTGCCAGGACCGTTAACATCGAATGTTGTGATGGTTTCTGGACCAGTTGTCGGGATGGAATATTCAGCATTTGGAAGCAATGACAGGGCGATGAACGGAATGTTTATGTCAAAGTTCTGTGGGTTGAACGTTTCAAAGTGTACCTCTTTTATCTTTACCTGAGCGGGATCCAGGTCATCGCTTTTCTTAAACTGATAGTCACCTGCTTTGTAGTTGGCACTGTCTTTTGCCAGTGTCTCAATAACATCGCCTTCCTTCAATTCAAGCACATCGCTTAGACGAATATCGTTGGTTCCACCAAATGGCACCTTGAAATTTTCTGTGCCAATACCAATCGTGCTATCCAGATCGCTCACGTCGATATTGTCATCGGTAGAGCAGCTTACAAAAAACTGGACTCCTGTCAGCATTGTGCATGCCATCAGGACACGTACGAAGTTTGTCGCTTTTCTCATGTTTAGGGTTATTTTGTTAGTAAATAATATGTTCTAAGGTGCAAATATATGGTAAAAAAACTAAACGACAAAGTTTTTTGTCCATTATTTCAAATAAATTCGGTGATTTGTCGGATAATGAACGACAAACCACCGAATTGTTATATGATTATGAAGCAAGTTTTTGCTACTCAAGGTAGGTGTAGCCATACAGGCCGGAGCGGTAATTGTTCAGGAATTCCTTGCCCTCTTCAAGGGTGATGCGTCCTTCCTTCACGCTCTTGGTTACCCATATCTCCAACTGGCGCACCAGTTTTTTGGGGTTGTACTGTACGTATTCAAGCACTTCTTCTACCGTTTCGCCATCAAAAATCTGATCTATGTGGTAATGGCCGTCTTTCACGGTAATGTGTGCGGCGGTAGTATCGCCAAATAGGTTGTGCATATCGCCTAATATTTCCTGATAGGCACCCACGAGGAAAACACCCAAATAGTAGCTCTCGTTCTTGCGAAGTGTGTGTACTGGCAGTGAGTGCGAGTTGTGACGGTTGGTTACAAAGTTGGCAATCTTTCCGTCAGAGTCGCAGGTAATGTCTTGCAGTGTGGCATTACGCGTGGGGCGCTCGTCCAGTCGCTGTATGGGCATAATGGGGAATATCTGGTCAATGGCCCATGAGTCAGGCAGACTCTGGAACAGTGAGAAGTTGCAGAAGTACTTGTCGGCCAGAAGCTTGTCAATGTTCATCAGCTCCTCTGGCACGTGCTTCAGGTTCTTTGCCAACGCGTTGATCTCGTGACAAACGCTCCAATACATGGCTTCAATTTCGGCACGCGTCTTCAAATCTACAATGCCGTGTGCAAACAAGTCAAGTACTTCTTCGCGAATTTGCTCAGCGTCGTGCCAGTCTTCCAATACATTACGGGGTGACAGGTTGTCCCAAATCTCATACAAGTCTTTTACCAGCTGATGACTGTTCTCGTCTGGTTCAAACTCTTCTGGCATTTCTGGCAATGAGGCTGTCTCCAACACATCGATAACCAGTACGGAATGATGGGCTGCCAGCGATCGTCCGCTTTCTGTAATGATGTTGGGGTGAGGTAACTCATTCTTATTGGCAGCATCTACAAAGGTGTAGATACAGTCGTTCACATATTCCTGAATTGAATAGTTTACTGAGCTCTCGCTTGATGGCGAGCGTGTGCCGTCGTAGTCAACGCCCAGTCCGCCACCGCAGTCAACGAATTCAACGTTATACCCCAGTTTATGCAGTTGAATATAGAATTGTGATGCCTCGCGCAAGGCTGTCTGTATGCGGCGAATCTTCGTAATCTGCGAACCAATATGGAAATGAATCAACTTCAGACAGTCACGCATGTCTTTCTTGTCCAGTAACTCCAATGCTTCCAAGAGCTCTGCACTGGTTAGACCAAATTTGCTTGCATCACCTCCGCTTTCTTCCCATTTGCCGCTGCCACTTGAGGCCAGCTTGATACGGATGCCGATATTGGGTCGCACACCCAGTTTCTTGGCTTCACGGGCAATGATGTCAAGTTCGTTCAGTTTCTCTACAACAATGAAGATGCGCTTACCCATCTTTTGTGCCAGCAGGGCCAACTCAATATAACTTTGGTCCTTATAGCCGTTACAGATGATGATGGAATCGCTTTGGCACTGTACGGCAATAACGGCATGCAGCTCAGGTTTTGAGCCAGCCTCAATGCCTAAGTTGAACTTCCGGCCATGCGAAATAATCTCTTCTACTACCGGCTGCATCTGGTTCACCTTGATGGGGAACACTACGTAATTCTCGCCTTTGTAGTCGTATTCCTTGCTGGCTTTCTTGAAACAGCTCCATGTCTTCTCAATACGGTTGTCGAGAATATCGGGGAAGCGCAGCAGTACAGGAGCCGATACATCGCGTAGCGACAGTTCGTCCATCACTTCACGAATGTCTATCTGCGTGTCATCTTTGCAGGGTGTGACGTAGACATTTCCGTTCTCGTTGATACCGAAGTAGCTTGTGCCCCAGCCGTTAATGTTATACAGTTCGCGGGCATCATCGATGGTCCATTTCTTCATAGTTCAATTATGGGGATTATGGGTCTTATAGGTCCTATAGGTCTTATGGGTCCTATAGTTTTAAGAGGGCAATTAGGTTCTCTATTGTTACTTGGATTTTCTCATAATTATCCATCAGCGAAACGTCGAGCGTATAGCGAGCCTTACTATAATATGGTTCGCGCTCGTTCAGGTGCTCGCGTATGTAGGCAATCAACTCGTCGGCACTTTTACCTTTTAATAGCGGACGTTCGGTCTTTGCCATAAGTAGGTGTTTATAGAGCACTTCGGGCGTGGCTTTCAGGTAGACCACCTTGCCCTGTTGGTTCATGTAGTCAATATTGTCGAAGAAGCAAGGGGTACCGCCGCCGCAACTGATAATTACATCTTCAAATTCGGCCACCTCATGCAACATGTTATACTCGATCTTGCGGAAAGTCTCCTCCCCCAGTTCATTGAATAGTTCAGGCACGGTTTTGCGCCTTCTGTTTTCAATGTACCAGTCGAGGTCGTAAAACGGGAGTCCCAGTTCCTTGGAAAGAGCTTTGCCAATAGTGGTCTTGCCGGCTCCCATGTAGCCGATTAGAATAATTCTATTCATCCTTTATTAATAACCTTCATGCACTCTTCGTAGGTTAGCTGCTTTGCGCGATCGTGCATCGATTTTGGCATGCGGTAGTTTTTGCCATCGTATACGAGATAGGGTCCATATCGTCCGTTCAGCACTTCAAGCTTAGAATCCTCATCGAAGGTCTTGATATGCTTCTGTGTTTCAGCTTTTCGCTTCTCGTCAATCAGGCGTACTGCATCGGCAATGGTCACCGCCATGGGGTTGGTGCCTTTGGGTAGTGAGGTGTATTTGCCTGCATGTAGCACATAGGGACCGAAGCGTCCGGCACCAATAGTAACGGGCTCGCCTTCATACTCACCCAACATGCGTGGCAGCTTAAACAGTTCAAGTGCCTGTTCCAGCGTGATAGCTTCCATGCTCAGTTCCTTAGGCATATGGGCAAACTGTGGTTTCTCTTTGTCGTCGGCCTTACCAATCTGTACCACAGGCCCGAAGCGTCCAATTTTCACATATACAGGTTTCTTGGTGCGTGGGTCAATACCGAGTTCACGTTCACCTGCCTTATGTTCAGAGCGGGCATTGATGGTCTTCTCCACTGTTGGCTCAAAATCTTTGTAGAACGAATTCATCATTTTCTTCCACGATTCAGTACCTTCGGCAATTTGGTCGAAGTCTTGTTCCACCTTGGCAGTGAAGTTATAATCCATGATAGCAGGGAAATTCTCCATGAGGAAGTCGTTTACCACCATTCCTATATCGGTAGGCAACAGCTTGCCTTTGTCTGAGCCGGTCATTTCCACGCGGAACTTCTCTGTGAGCACCTTTCCTTTCAGTGTAATAACGTTATATTTACGCTCTTCACCCTTCTTGTCGCCCTTTACCACATACTCACGTTGCTGAATGGTAGAGATGGTAGGCGCATAGGTTGAAGGGCGCCCAATGCCCAGTTCCTCCAGTTTATGTACCAGCGATGCCTCGGTGTAGCGCTGTGGCCCTTGGCTGTAGCGTTCAACGGCGCTAATCTCACGGCGTGTCAGCTCGTTGCCTTTCTCCAGTGGTGGCAGCACATGGCTGAACTCATCGTTCTGCTCATCCTCATCGTCTACTGATTCGCGGTATACTTTGAGGAAACCGTCGAATTTTACCACCTCACCCTGAGCAATGAACTGTTCATTGCTTGAACTTACCGTGATATTAACAGTTGTTTTCTCTATTTCTGCATCAGCCATCTGCGATGCAACAGTACGTTTCCAAATCAGGTCATAAAGACGTTTCTCCTGAACAGTACCATCAATGTTAGTTGCGTCCATATAGGTTGGACGGATGGCTTCGTGCGCCTCTTGTGCACCTTTCGATGAGGTGTGGTACTTGCGCACTTTGCTATATTCATTACCATATAGTTTGGTAATCTCTTCCTTCGATGCATTGATGCACAGTGTGGAAAGGTTTACCGAGTCGGTACGCATGTAGGTGATGCGACCGCTTTCGTAGAGATGCTGTGCTATCATCATGGTCTGGCTCACTGTGAAGCCCAGTTTGCGGGCAGCCTCTTGTTGCAGTGTAGAAGTGGTGAAAGGAGGCGCAGGTGTGCGCTTCATGGGTTTCTTGCTGATGGAGTCTACGGTAAACTTGGCATCTTTGCACTGTTCCAAGAACTGACGAGCCTCTTTTTCTGTCTTAAAACGCTGTGCTAATACAGCCTTCACTTCTGAAGCAGAACCATCAGGGTTCATAATGGCAAAGATACCATTCACGTTGTAGAAGGTCTCGCTTTTGAAAGCCTGTACTTCGCGTTCACGTTCTACAATCAGTCGAACGGCAACGCTCTGCACACGACCGGCCGACAAAGCGGGCTTCACCTTGCGCCACAGAACAGGTGAGAGTTTAAAGCCTACCAGGCGGTCAAGTACTCGGCGTGCCTGCTGGGCATTTACCAAGTTCATGTCAATGTGTCGTGGATGCTCGATAGCCTCCAGGATGGCTGGCTTCGTAATTTCATGAAACACGATACGACTGGTTTTCTCTTCGTCCAATCCCAGCACCTCACACAGATGCCATGAGATAGCTTCTCCCTCGCGGTCTTCATCACTTGCCAACCAAACCTTTTCGGCTTTCTTGGCTTGTGCCTTCAGTTCACTTACCAGTTTTTTCTTTTCTTCGGGAATCTCGTATTCGGGTTCCAGTGTATCATCGTCGATGCTTAACTCCTTCTTTTTCAAGTCACGGATATGTCCGTAGCTTGACATCACTTTGTAGTCTTTTCCAAGAAACTTTTCAATGGTTTTTGCCTTGGCAGGAGACTCCACAATGACCAAATTCTTTTCCATTTCTCGTAATAGTTTAAATCTTTTGGGCTGCAAAAGTACGTAAAAAGTTTCCTACCACCTTATTTATATAGTAGAAATTTAATTTTATTAACGGATTGAAGAAATTCCTTCACGGATATATGTCTCTACAAACCGTTTCACGCCTTGGCTAATGCTGTGCAGTCCGAATAGTCGGTAGTCAACCTGTTCAATGGGTAACCATTGAAGCTTTGCCACATCGTCGGCAGCCCTGGGCTTTACATCACTATTCACGTGAACTAAAAAGAACATGTCGAGTGTGTGAATAATCATATCGGAGTATTCGTATAAATTTGGAATGGAAAAGCGATATTCCACTTTCCCTACTTCCATTCCAGTTTCTTCCATAATCTCACGATGCATGCCTTCTTCTACATTCTCGTTCATGTCAACGAAGCCGCCAACAAGGTCGAGTGTACCCTTGGCAGGTTCTTTCGCCCTTGTGGCTACAAGTAGTTCCATGCCATTTTCACCTTCTCGCACAATGAAGGCTACTGTAGCTGAACAGGGATTGGCATAATAGGTGAAACCGCAGTTGCTACATTTCTTACTTTTAAAATTGTTTATTTCGAATGCGCTACTTCCGCATACGGGGCAATACTTGAATTTGTCTAAGGGATGCATAGGAGTTAAAAGTTGAGAGTTCTTTTAGTCGGCTGTTGCCTTGGTAAAAGCGGCAGAGCCGAGCGAAGAGTTGAGAGATAAGGGGTGGGGGATGCACTGTCTGATTTGTATGGGGATGGTCTCCGTTTTTATTCCTGTCTTGTTGACTGTGAGTTTTACCATGCAGGCCTTTGTGTTGATGGCTTTCTGCTGGTCGAAGATAAAGTTGCCAATACTATAGTAAATCATTTTGCCTTTGTATTCCTCTATGGTTTGAAGGGTGTGGGTATGATGGCACACCAGCAGGTCGGCACCGGCATTCACCAGTCTGTGGGCTTCCATTCGTTGCGATGGAACGGGTTGTAACGTATGCTCACCGCCCCAGTGTAGTGAAACAACAACAATACATGTAGGGTCGCTCTTCTTCAATGCTTTGATGCGAGTGCAAAGCTGCTCGATTGATTCCTGACTTACACAAGGCCGGTCGGGTAGGTCGGCAAAGTTCTACAGTGCAAGTTGGAGCGATGTCACGAGCCCTACCTTGCGTGGCATAGTGGTAAGCAATATTGGCTTTGACGCTTCTTCCATGTTAGTCCCAGCGCCAATGGGTGTCATGCCTGCCTTTTTTACGTTTTCCCGTGTATCCATCAAACCTTCCCGTCCTTGGTCTATGGAGTGGTTGTTGCATAGATTCATGTGGGTGATGCCATGCCTGCGCAGTACCTGTAGCCATTGGGGCTCTGCTCGGAAGATATAGCGTTTCTGTACGGGCTGATGAATATGGGTGGCAGGACACTCCAGGTTGCCTACCACTACATTGCTGGCTTTGAAAAGCGAGTCAACTTTGGGCGTAAAAAGTGCGTCGGCACCCTTCTGTTCTATCACACGTCGCACGCCACGGTCGAGCAGAATGTCGCCAGTGAAGAGGATGGTGCCGGTAGGAACCATAGGTCTTATAGGCCCCATAAGACCTATAGGACCTATAATATTAACAGCCAGAAGAATAAAATACCTTATCATTGTCTATGGGGGCTTCATCCAAGGGTACGATGATGGTATTCATCCATGCAGGAACACCTAAGCGTGGACTCTTCTCCAACTGTTGCTGCCATTCCTCGTCATTCATACGCTGCTCTCCATAGGGGCGTGTCAGCTCTCGATAAGAGAACACGCCACCACGCATCAAGTAGAGGTAGCCTTGTATCTCCACAACAATATAGATTTCGTCGGCCATACCCACACCTTCATATAAGATGCATTTCGCAGGGTTGTTGTCGGCATTGGCCGTATAAACGTCAGCGATGAGTGCCACATTACGTTCCGGACCTTGCACGTCGTTCCATTCCCAAAGTGGATGCTCTGGATTGGCAATGAGTTCGAGCGACATGTTTTCGAAATGAGCACCGATATATTGCAGTTGGTCGTACTCTTCATTGCTGAGCAGTTGTCCTGCCAGTTCTTTGTTGCTCATGCGTTGCAGGAACTCTGCCATCTCCTTGATGCGAGTGGTGATGGCTTTTGTGCGGTTAGTTGACAAGCCATATTTGTCTAATAGGTTCGAAGTCTGCTCCAACAAGCCTATGGCCTTTTCCCAGAACTTGGCATTCGGCTCCACATAGCCTTTTACTATAGGCTCTGGAACACCGCCGCCGCCACATTCTGCTCCCATGGGCTGCTTGGCATAGAGAATAGCATCGTGTTTTAGTTCTGCCCATGAAGCTAGGGTAGTGTTCAGGGCTTTCTTGTCCCATTGCTCTGTCTGCATAAAGTAGGGTGCCTTCTCGTCTTTGATGTTCAGCGATTCCAAAGCCTTCAGCCATACATTCGACACGCTACTATCCCAGTTGATCGAGTCCATGCGCTGCTTCATCTTATTCATAGTAGGTTTGTATCGGTCCCATCTCTTGGCTTCTTCCTGTTCTTCCATCAGAATGCGCTCAGCACTGCTCACCCCCATAGCGGCAAAGACATCCAGTCCTGTGGGTACTCCGCGTTTGGTCTCGTCCGATTCGTAGTCAACCATCTCCTGAAGCACCTCGGCATCGGGCTGATAGCGTTGTGGCATCAGGCGCACTTTGTTACGGCCTGTACGCAGGAACTTCGGACGTATACGGGTTTGCTTCTCTGCAATTTCATTAACTTTCTTTGTTATTTTGTCGACGAAAGCATCAGACTGATATTCTCCGTCTCTTGGATTATATTGGGTATAAGCTTTCCATACTTGCATGATGCTTACGTCGTCGGGTTGTCCCATCAGAAAGTCCATTGGCTCAGTCAGTTGCTTATATAGCTGTGTGAGCTTAGCATTCTTTCCTACCAGTTCTGCCAGCATACATGCTTTATGCATATCCTCTTTCCGGTCAGTCCGGAAAGGCACGGTCTGCAACCACATCATTGTGCGGAAGTAGCGTTGTAGAGAGTCGGTGCGAGTGTAGTGTCCACGTGGACGGAACAGGCTGTATTCAAACATCACATCCTCATAGCCCAGGTAACGTGAGTAGCTGTTCTCGTTTTTCATCACCTGTCTGTATTCCATCTGTGCGGTGTCGTCGGCATTGGGCTCTTTGCCATTGAGAAGGGCTTGTGCCACAGTGAGGTAGGTACGAAGCCATGCTTTGTATTTATAGTCTTCGGGTTGTTCGTCCTCTCTGTTGTCAATGGCCTTGATACCTTCGGTGCAGAAGTTATTCAGCAGTTTGTAGAAGCAATGTTGCTCTACATCACGCAACATGGCATCGAAGTAGAGGTGGTATAGTTGCAGGTACAGGTCGGTGGTTACGAAGGCGGGGAATTCGTGGTAGTCGTTCTGCTCGTATACGTGAAACAGCTGACGGTGCTGAGCTGGGACAATGGCAAAGCCGTAGCGTCCCAACTGTTGTTGCAGGGCAGGGTCGAAGTTGTTCAAGAGTCCGGGGTTAATCAAATTGCCAACGTTTACCAACATGCCTTTACCGCCCTTGAAGTTGTTCTTCAGTAGTTCGGCCTCTCTGGCTTTGACACGTTTGATGAAGGCAATCTCTTCATCTGTATAGTTTAATAGGTGATGCTCTTCAGCCATGCGGTAGTAGAACTCGTGCCATCGCTCATCCTTTCGCATCTCCTCGTAGCTACATACTTCCTCCCAGTGCTCATCGAATTTCCACATCAGTGAGTCATACCATGTGGTGGTCTCGAAAATACGACGCACATAAGAGTCTTCAATGGGAAAACCGCGTCGGGCTGCCGGAGCGTGTTTCAGTATAAACAGGTCACTTACCGACAGGGCAGTGATATCCATCTGGTAGTCAATGCTGTCAAGCATACTTTCCACGTCAATTTTCGAGGGGCTCACAAAGGCCTCTGTAGTTTCACTTTGCTTGCAAGCAGTAAAGGCAAGCAGGATGGTAAGTGCAAGTGCATGTTTGATTTTCATAGATGATGAATGTTAGATAATGGGTATGTTTACTGGTAAAATATTTGAGCTGCGTTCTTTTTACTTGATTGTTTGATAAGGAACCGTTCGAAGTGTAGGCCAAAATCGTTCCATTTCCAGTCGCTCACTGAATAGAGGTTGTCGCCAGTCACCTCCAGGGCTCGTACATATCCGTTTACATAGCGGAAGTCTTGCAGTACACCTCCCAGCTTCGAGCCCAGCCAAAGTGGTCGTACCTTCTTGCTGTCCACCAGTTTGAAGATGAAGATGCGTCGTGCTTTCTCTGGATAGAAACGAGTGCTTTTGATAACCCCCACCATTGCATCTTCCTTGCCATCACCATCCACATCGCCAATGTCAAAGCGATAAACGGGGTAGGGCAGCTTCCAGTCGTTCAGGTAATAGAGCGAATCGTGTACCTTGCGAAGCGAGAAGGAGGGGGAAGGTGGTATAGGTCTTATAAGTCCCATAAGTCCTATGAGACCTATGAGCCCCATCAGCCCCATAATCCCTGCTATGGCTGCCCTTTTCATTACAGCAGGGCTTTAATCTCCTCCTCCAGATTCTTTACCTGACTGCCGCGTTTCTGTAACTGGTTCTGTCGGTCTATGAGGAAGCACTCAGGCAACTCTCTTACGTTGTAACGCATCAGGCTATGTCCTTCAGTGTCGCGAACGCTAATCCATGGCAGCTGTGACGTCATCTGTCGCCAGAAGTGTTCGTCCTGGTCGAGCGATACCTGGTAGATTTCCAGTCCCAGTTCGTGGTATTTGTTATAGAGCTCGCGAAGCATCAGTATGCGCTGTGGCGAATCTTGCAGAGTGAATGTGTGGAAATCGAGTAGCACCACTTTCCCTTTCAGTTCCGTCAGTGTGCGTTCTTTTCCACGATTGTCGTTATAAGCCAAATCTATTACGTTCGCTTCCACAATCTGTGTGTTGTCGAGGCGCTGTTGCTGTCGTGCATCCACAATACGCTTGTTCTTCATTCCCTCAATGGTGATATTATGCAGGTTCTCGCTGCGCTCCGACTTTGGGTAATAGGTATCCCATGAGGTGGCTACAGCAGCAAATACTTTCAGGTCGGCAGCGTCGTTCTTGGGGTCGAAGATAAGCCAGGGACCTAACGTCTGGAACAGTGCAAAGTAGGCATAAGGCTTGTTCGGTCCTTGATAGATGTAGTTCACGGTTACTTGCTCCTTATATTGCTGAAGCATCCGAGCCAACGAGTCTTCAGCTTCTGCCCGACTTAGACTAAAGTCTTTTTCAAGGGCTATAGCACATCGTTGCAGATCTTGCTGTAGCAATGCCAGCTCCTTTATCTTTTGACAGTTGTCCGAGCCTTCTACCTCATATTCGGCAGCCATTGTGGGCCATTTGGCTTTTACGCTAACAGTTTCAGTAGAGTCGATGCTCAGGTTGATAATCTGGTTACGGATTCGAAGTACGTAGAACTCGGGAGCCTCGGTGGCATCACCTTTCAGTGTGAATGTCCCGTCCTCACCCAGTTTTACTGAGTCGACGGTTACCAATCCATTCAACGATACGTTTTGTAAAAAGAGCATGGAATCTTTGGCGTTTTCGATGCATCCTTCTACCTTGAACTTGTTCTGCTGACAGGCACTTAGTGCCAACGCAGCTATTGCAAATAGGAAAAAGCGTTTCATGTCATATAATTTTGGCGGCAAAGGTACGAAAAATGCAAATAAATTTACAATTAAAGGTACGACAAATTCATAAAAAACACAAATTATTGCAGTTTTATTCTTTCTTTTATATATAAATGAGTAACTTTGCCCAACTTTTTGTGCTTAGTGCACTTTTTATTTATTTAGATGTTTTAAATTAAGATGAACGTAATTACAAAAACCCTTCAATTGGCTGATGGACGTACCATCACCATTGAAACCGGGAAAGTGGCAAAGCAGACCGATGGTGCTGTCATGCTGAAGATGAACAACACTGTACTTCTGGCCACTGTTTGTGCCGCAAAAGATGCAGTTCCCGGAACCGATTTCATGCCTTTGCAAGTTGACTATCGTGAGCAGTACAGTGCTGCAGGTCGTTTCCCTGGTGGATTCACCAAGCGCGAAGGCAAAGCCTCTGACAATGAAATCCTAACATCGCGTCTGGTGGACCGCGTTCTTCGTCCACTTTTCCCCAGTAACTATCACGCCGAAGTTTTCGTCAATGTCATGCTGCTTTCAGCTGACGGCGTTGACCAGCCCGATGCATTGGCTGGCTTTGCCGCTTCTGCAGCATTGGCATGTTCCGATATTCCCTTCGAGTGCCCCATCAGTGAGGTTCGCGTAGCTCGCATTAATGGCGAGTACGTGATTGATCCTACCTTCGAGCAGATGAAGCTTGCCGACATGGATATCATGGTTGGTGCTTCTGCCGAGAACATCATGATGGTTGAAGGTGAGATGAACGAAGTTTCTGAGCAGGATTTGCTTGGCGCTCTGAAGGCTGCTATGGATGCAATTAAGCCCATGTGCGAACTGCAGGCTGAACTGAGCAAGGAACTTGGTAAGGATGTAAAGCGCGAATATAACCATGAGGTGAACGATGAAGAACTTCGTGCTCGCATGAACAAAGAGTTGTACCAGCCCGCCTACGACGTAACGAAGCAGGCTTTGGAGAAGCATGCTCGTGCTGAGGCTTTCGAGAAGATTCTCGCTGACTTCAAGGAGGCATTCCTTGCAGAGGTTCCTGAGGATTCAGAGATTTCGAAGGAGGAATATGATGCTATGATGGATCGCTACTATCACGATGTAGAGCGTGACGCTATGCGCCGTTGCATCCTCGATGAGGGGATACGTCTCGATGGTCGTAAGACAACCGATATCCGTCCCATCTGGTGCGAGGTGTCTCCCCTGCCCATGCCTCACGGAAGTGCAATCTTCACCCGTGGTGAGACTCAGTCACTCTCTACTTGCACGCTGGGAACCAAACTTGACGAGAAGATGGTTGACGATGTGCTCGACAAGAGCTAT
>JAEEGL015633201.1_pt1 | contig 14086 bp, 11 predicted proteins | sample 9134231 | NCBI WGS metagenome assembly JAEEGL01 (sample SAMN16246548, study PRJNA631951) | gut metagenome | biome: gut microbiome; feature: rumen; material: fiber-attached | host: Bos | place: Iran: Karaj | collected 2018-10 | reverse complement strand
CTCATCCGGCGCTGCGCGCCACCTTCCCCTCAGTAGGGGAAGGGGCAATGATGTACGCTAATGCAGCGGAAGGGGTGGTTGAGAGAATGGGGTCTTCCCTATCCGTCTGACGCTGACTCCTGCCGCCACCTCATCCGGCACTTCGCGCCACCTTCCCCTCAGTAGGGGAAGGAATGGCCGTACGAATGTGTCCTTCCGTGTCCGTCTGACGCTGACTCCGGCTGCCACCTCATCCGGCGCTCCGCGCCACCTTCCCCTCAATAGGTGAAGGGGCAAAGCTGAGCCAAATTCAGCCTTTACGTTATAGGGGAAGGGGCTGTGCTGTGCTTCACCCCCGTCCCAATGGCTGAGGAAGTGGCAAACCCTGCTGCAATCCGGCGCTTGGGCGGCGGGTGCAGGCCGGGCTTTCGCGCACAAAAAAGCCCGGCGCGGGCTGAGCCTTTGCGCCGGGCGGGTGATAAAGCTTGCGGCTTACGCCGTCCTCTGGGACAGGCCCTTTATGGAATAGAGGAGCCAGTCATGCTCGTCAAGGGTTATGACGCTGTCGCAGTAGGGGCATTTCGCGCTCTTGTTGATGGTGATGGGCGCGCCGCAGTTGGGGCAGTTGACCGACTGCATGTGGCCCTCGGGCTCGGTCTGAAGGCCGCTCGTCCTGCAAAGATCCCACTCATAGGTCATGAACTTTTCACGGTTCGGGTCGCCAGATACAACGCTGCCCGCATCGTCGGTCATATAGGTGGTTATGCGGGTGCTCATCTCCACGATTACGTGGTCGAGCCCGTCGCGCTGGAAATAGCCGCGCACATTGGCGCCGAGCACCGCTATCCTTTCGACGTGCGGCGTGCGCCCGCGCTTTACGATCTCGTCAAGCTGACGCTCGGACTGATTGTAAAGCTCGTCGGTGAGGTAAGGACGAAGCGGCGCAAGGTCCTTTGCCGACCACTGATCCTGAAGCTGAACGTAGAGGTTTGAAAGCTTAGTCTGCATCTGCGCGACGGAGAAATTGGGATCGAGCTCCTCGATATAGCGGCTCATCGGCATGAGCTCGCTGTCATCGGTGCGCTGCACGGTGGTGGTGACGGTGGGCTGCGTTTGATGCGCGTTGTTCCTGCGCATGAACCACAGCACAACGATTATAATGATGATAACGACCAGAAACACCATCATATCGCCGGAGGTACATCCACTGTCGCGGTCGGAGCCGTCGGACGTGCCGCCCCAGAACCAAGTGCCGCCGGAGTAGCCGTCGTCGTCGCCCCAGCTCGAGCCCCAATCGGAATCCGAACCGGAGTCCCAACCGTAGTCGCTGTCGCCGCTGAAGCCCCCGAAATCGGCATACGCAACCGAGGCGGCCAGCAGCAACGTCACACAGACAATGACGGCGAGGATGGCAAGTAGCTTTTTCTTCATACATCCCCCTTATAATCCACGCGGGGACACAGATCCCCTTTTAATATCCTATATACCGATTATAGTACAATTATCCCCCGCCGTCAAACGGTTTTGTGAAAAAAGGGGGAACTCCCGCAGATCCGAGGAGGAAGGGGCGGTTGAGAGAATGGGGTATTCACTGTCCATCTGCAACAGCAATTGTTACCACCTCATCCGGCGCTGCGCGCCACCTTCCCCTCAGTAGGGGAAGGGACAGCTGAACGAACATGTTGTTCCATGTCGGTCTGACGCTGACTCCGGCTGCCACCTCATCCGGCGCTGCGCGCCACCTTCCCCTCGGTAGGGGAAGGGGCGATTGACTGCGTTGCAGCACCCTTTACCGCCAAACCGATTACAGGCCACGCCCCTACCTCATCCGGCGCTGCGCGCCACCTTCCCATCGGTAGGGGAAGGGGCAATGATGTACGCTAATGCAGCGGAAGGGGTGGTTGAGAGAATGGGGTCTTCCCTATCCGTCTGACGCTGACTCCGGCCGCCACCTCATCCGGCGCTTCGCGCCCCTTCCCCTCAGTAGGGGAAGGGGCAGCTGAACGAACATGTTGTTCCATGTCGGTCTGACGCTGACTCCGGCCGCCACCTCATCCGGCGCTACGCGCCACCTTCCCCTCAGTAGGGGAAGGGGCAAAGCTGAGCGAAGCTCAGTCTTTCACTTGGTGGGAGCTGAGCCACGGCTTATCGCGTGAAGGCGCGGCGGAGCGTGAGGCAGCCGAAGGCATAGCCCAATACCGCGCCGAGGGTATTGAGGATGAGGTCGTCAAGCTCGGAAACGCCGGAGCCCAGTATGAACTGACCCGCCTCTACCGCGAGCGAGAGTGCGAAGCCCGCCGCCAAAGCGTGGGGCAGGCGTCCGCCAAACAGCCTTGTGAGGAACCCCGCGGGGGCGAACCACGCGATGTTGCCTCCGAAAAGGTAAATGAAGTAGCTCCAGTTGCGCCGCCTTATGAGCTGTGCGTAAAAGGCGAAGGCGTTAAGCTCGATCTCGCCCGTGAACAGCCCGTGCGAAAAGCAGCCGTCCCGGAACACCGTAAGGCGCAGGAGCACCGCAAGCCATACCGCACCGAGTACACAGAAGATGCATTTCAGCGTTTTGCTCATATCCAAGCCGCGCTCCTGCGTCAGCCCTCCGTCATTATCCTGCTTACCGCGTCGCTGCGGAACTGGGTAGTGTAGAGATCGTAATAGTACCCGCGAAGCGCGATGAGCTCCGAATGGGTGCCGGACTCGGTGATCTTGCCGTCGCGGATGACAAGTATCCTGTCCGCGGAGCGGATGGTGGACAGCCTGTGCGCCACTATGAAGCTGGTACGGTTTTCAAGCACCTTTGTGATGGCGTTTTGGATGAGCTGCTCGGTCTCGGTGTCGATGGAGCTTGTCGCCTCGTCAAGCACGAATATCCTGGGGTCGGCAAGTATGACCCTTGCAAAGCTGATGAGCTGCTTTTGACCCGTGGAGAGCCTGCTGCCGCCCTCGCCGACCTCGGTGTCGTAGCCGTCTTCAAGCTTCTCTATGAACTCGTGCGCGTGCACGAGCCTGGCGGCGGCTATGACCTCCTCCTCGGTGGCGTCGGGCCTGCCGTAGCGGATGTTCTCACGCACGGTGTCGGAGAACAGATGCGGCTGCTGCAGAACGTACCCCAGCCGCCCCTGCAGCCAAAGCTCGCTGCGTTCGCGGTAGTCCACGCCGTCAATCAGTATTCGCCCCTCGGTGGGCTCGTAAAAGCGGCAGACGAGGTTTACGATGGTGCTTTTGCCCGCGCCCGTTTCGCCGACGAGCGCCACGGTCTGCCCCGCCTTTACGTCAAGGTCGAAGTGCTCCAGCACCTTTTCACCGCCCTTGTAGCCGAAGCTGACGTCCTCGAACGTGACGGAGCCCTTTATGTCCTCCCAATTCTCGCGCTTGGGGTGGAACGAGGTGCCGTACTTTTCGATAACGGCTTCGGAATCCGTTATTTCGCACGGGGTGTCGATAAGGGTTATCACGCGCTCCGCAGAGGCCTGCGCAGACTGCATCTCCGCGAAAATGCCCGCGAGCTGCTGTATGGGGTCGAAAATGCCCGTGGAGTAGGAGATGAACGTGGCAAGCGTGCCGAGCGTGATGGTGCCGATGGCCGTCCATTTTGCGGTAAGGCTCATGCCGCCGACGTACAGCGCAAGCGCCGTGCCGATGGAGCCGAGGCACATGACGATGGGCGTGAACATGGCCGAGAGCACCGCCGCGCGTATGGACGACTTGCGCATGCGCCCGGTCTCGGCGCGGAACTCTTCGGTGTTCCTGTCCTCGCGCACGAGCGTCTTTGTGGTGACGGCGCCCATGATGCCCTCGTTAAGAGCGCCGGTTATTTTGGAATTCTGCTTGCGCACGTCGCGGTAGTGCTTCAGTATCTTCTTTTGGAAGTACACGCAGATGACCGCGAGCGGGGGCAGCACGGCGATGACCAGCAGGGCAAGCTGCCACTTCATCATAAGCATTATCACGACGATGCCCAGAACGTACGCGCCCGACCACAGCAGGTCTACGACCGACCATGCGATAAGCTCGGAGAGCCTGCCCACGTCGGAGACCATTCGAGCCATTATGTAGCCGACTGCGGTCTTGTCGTAGTACGAGAACGAGAGCTGCTGCAGCTTTGTGAACGCGTCCTGACGGATATCGTAGGCAATGTTCATTTCAAGCTTGCCTGAGTTCTTTATAAAGAGCATAACGCCCACGCCCTGCACTATGACGGCCGCAGCGTAGACGAGCGCAAAGGGCAGTATCCGCGAAGTCTCGCCGGGGGCTATTATATTGTCTATCGCATACCTTGACATGAGCGGGTAAACCAGGTCCACCGCCGCAACAACGAGCAGCGCTATCATGGTGGTGATCACCAGCCCCTTGCTGCGAAGGCCGTACGCGATAAGGCGCTTCCACAGCTTAAAGTCGACCTTTTGGTCGAATTCCTTCTCCTGTATGGCGGAGGTAGTCATTTCAAGTTCTTCCATCAGGCTATGCCTCCTTCCTCTTTGGCAAGCTCGTCTTCGAGCATGTTCTGGATGTTCGCAATGCGCTTATAGAGGCCGTCCCTGCGTATAAGCTCATCATGCGTACCCGTCTGCACGAGCCTGCCCTTTTCAAGCACCAGTATCTTGTCCGCCCTGCAAAGGGTGGTGATGCGGTGCGATATTATAAACGTAGTAGCTGCATTGCGGCGGCCGGAGAGCGCCTCGCGGATGGCGGCGTCGGTCTCGGTATCCACGGCGGACATGGAGTCGTCGAGGATTATGATGGGCGCCTTCTGCATGAGCATGCGGGCTATCGCCACGCGCTGCTTCTGGCCTCCCGACAGCGTTACGCCGCGCTCGCCAACCACCGTTTCGTAGCCGTTTTCAAAGCCCGATACCACGTCGTGTATGGCGGCTATGCGCGCGGCCTCGTAAACGCGCTCCTTATCCGCCTCCGGATCCACTATGCGGATGTTCTCCATAATGGTCCTTGAATACAGGAAGGGCTCCTGCAGGACTATGCCTATGCTGCGCCTTAAATGTCGGCGCTCTATGTCGTTTATGTTAACGCCGTCTATCAGTATCTCGCCGCTCGTTGCGGTGTAGAGCCTTTGCAGGAGCTGCACGAGAGTCGATTTGCCGCTGCCCGTCGCGCCGAGTATCGCCACCGTTTCGCCCCTTTCGGCGGTAAAGCTTACGCCGTCGAGCACGGGCTCGCTGCTGTCCCCGTACATGAAGCCAACGTTCCTGAACTCCACCCTGCCCTGTATCTCGGGGGTCAGAGCGCGCCCGGGCTCCGTTTCAAGGGGAGCGGACATTATCTCGTCGATCCTGCCCAGGGACACCGTCGCCTTGCCGAGGTCGGCAAGAATGCGTCCGAGCTGACGCACGGGCCAGGTGAGCATGCTGGTGTACGACACGAAGAGAAGCACCTGACCTACGGAGATCCTGCCGCGGATGGCGAACAGCACGCCCACGCAGAGGGATATCATTATCTGCAGATACCCGAAGGCGTCGGACGCCGACCAGTAATAGGCCATGAGGTCGTTTACGCGCAGGTTCTTTTTGCGGAAATCCGCGTTTTTAACGGTAAAGCCGTCAAGCTCGCGCTTTTGCTGACCGAACGCGCGCACCACGCGCACGCCGGTGAGGTTCTCCTGTATGGCGGCGGAGAGCTTGCCCTCGGCCTCGTCGGCGGCGGTAAAGCTCTTTTTGACCGCCTTGAAGTACACGAACGAGGACAGCGCGAGGAACGGCATAAGCAGCACCGACCAGAGCGTGAGCATGGGGTCGATCCTGATCATTATGACCGCCGCGCAGACCACCATGAGCACCGTGCGGACTATTTCAAGAAGCTGGTTCTGTATGAACCTGCGCACGGTGTCCACGTCGGAGGTGCATCTTTGCACCAGATCGCCCGTCGAAACGTGCTTATAATAGTCAAAGGGTACGTTCGCAAGGTGGGAATACAGGTCGTCGCGCATGTTTTTGGCTATCCCCTCGCCGGCATAGGCGATGTAGGTGCGCCTGAGGAACGCCGCAAACGCATTGATCGCCGTGACGAGTATGAGCGCAAGCCCCATGACCCACAGGTGGTTTATAAAGAAGCTCTGCCCGCCCATGCGCTCGGCGATATCGGTGATGAACGCGGGCATTCTGCCGCCCGCCTCGTACCCCTCCTCCGCATACGGCAGAAGAACGTAGTCCACGGTAAAGCTTGTTACGACGGGCACAATATAGGCGGTGACGACGGCGATGAGGTTTGCTATCATTGCGATAACGAAGAACCTTGCCGAACCGCGCATAAAGCGGCCGACGAGCCTGTAATTGACTGGCTTTCGCTTTTGCTTTTGCTTTTTTTCGTTTGTTTCCATAATCAAATCCAATCCCGGCTTAAAAGCCGCAGGTTAGTCTGCAGTGCGCGGACCCCAGGCAATGGCACAAAAAAACTGCGGGCCATTGCCCGCAGCACTGATTCTCGGTCGGTTCAATACGAAACGGGCCGCTCGGGTGCAAAACGGGCATAGTTATGCCTATAGCTGACAATGTTAAGCATGATGTTGTACACAGGCTGCGGCCTCCTTTCTTTGAACTTCCCGTACAGTATAACCCCTCGGGGCCGATTATGCAATAGCGTCAAGGAAAAATAAGGCAATATATTATTCGGCATAAATATATTCCCGGAATACCCCATAGGGGTGTTGACATAAAATACCTGTGGGCATATAATATGCTTTGTTAGCACTCCGGCGTGTTGAGTGCTAACAAGCCCCGGGCGCGAGCCCGCGGGATGACAGCGTATTAAATATTCACTATAGGAGGATTTTATTATGAAACTGAGACCTCTTTTCGACCGTGTTGTTCTCAAGTCCCTTGAGGCGGAGGAGACCACCGCGTCGGGCTTTATACTTACCGGCAGCGCAAAGGAAAAGCCCCAGATGGCAGAGGTCGTGGCCGTTGGCCCCGGCGGGACCGTGGACGGCAAGGAGATAACCATGACCGTTAAGGTCGGCGACAGGGTCTTCTACTCCAAGTATGCGGGTACGGAGATAAAGCTTGACGGCGAAGAGTACACCATCGTTCGCCAGAACGATATTCTGGCCGTTTGCGAATAAAGGAGGATATTATGGCAAAGCAGATCAAATACGGCGAGGACGCAAGGCGTTCTCTTGAAAAGGGCCTGGATACACTGGCCAATACCGTTAAAATAACCCTGGGGCCCAAGGGCCGCAACGTGGTGCTGGACAAGAAGTTCGGCGCGCCGCTCATAACTAACGACGGCGTTACCATAGCCAAGGAAATAGAGCTTGAGGACCCGTTTGAGAACATGGGCGCTCAGCTTGTGAAGGAAGTCGCCACCAAGACCAACGACGTGGCGGGCGACGGCACCACCACCGCAACGCTTCTGGCTCAGGCGATAGTGCGCGAGGGCATGAAGAACGTTGCCGCGGGCGCCAACCCCATGGTGGTAAGGCGCGGCATTGAAAAGGCCGTGGACGCTGCGGTCGAGGGGCTGAAGTCCATTTCAAAGCCCGTTACCGGCAAGTCCGAGATCGCCCAGGTCGCCTCCATTTCCGCCTCGGATGAGAGGATAGGTTCCCTCATTTCCGACGCCATGGAGAAGGTCGGCAACGACGGCGTTATCACCGTTGAAGAGGGCAAGACCATGAAGACCGAGCTGCGCTTTACCGAGGGCATGCAGTTTGACCGCGGCTACGCCTCCGCCTACATGGTGACCGATCCCGACAAGATGGAGGCCGTGCTGGACGATCCGTACATCCTCATCACCGAAAAGAAGATCACCAATATACAGGATATCCTCCCCGTGCTCGAACAGCTCGCCAAGATGGGCAGGAAGCTGCTCATAATCGCCGAGGACGTAGAGGGCGACGCGCTTGCGACGCTGGTCGTCAACAAGCTGCGCGGCATATTCACCTGCGTTGCCGTCAAGGCCCCCGGCTTTGGCGACAGGCGCAAGGAGATGCTTAAGGACATCGCCATACTGACCGGCGGTCAGGTCATCTCCGAGGAGCTCGGCATGGAGCTTAAGGACGCCACGATCGAGCAGCTCGGCTCCGCCCGCCAGGTAAAGGTGGACAAGGAGAACACCACCATAGTAGAGGGCGCGGGCAATGCCGAGGAGATAGCCGCAAGGGTCAAGACCATAAAGGCGCAGATCGCCGAGACCAAGTCCGAGTACGACAAGGAGAAGCTGCAGGAGCGCCTGGCGAAGCTCGCCGGCGGCGTTGCCGTGATCTCGGTAGGCGCGGCCACCGAGCCCGAAATGAAGGAGATAAAGCTGCGCATAGAGGACGCTCTCAATGCCACCAAGGCGGCCGTTGAAGAGGGCATAGTCCCCGGCGGCGGCGTTGCGCTCATCAACGTTATCGACCGCGTAAAGGCGCTTGAGGCCAAGACCGCGGGCGACGAGAAGACCGGCGTACAGATAATCGTGCGCGCGCTTGAGGAGCCCCTGCGCCAGATCGCCGCTAACGCGGGCCTTGAGGGCAGCGTTATAGTTGCGAACGTAATGAACTCCGGCAAGGTTGGCTACGGCTACGACGCCGCAAAGGACGAGTACGGCGAGATGTTCGCAAAGGGCATCATCGACCCGACAAAGGTTACAAGGAGCGCCCTGCAGAACGCCTCCTCCGTCGCCTCCATGGTGCTGACCACCGAGAGCCTGGTCACCGACATACCCAAGCCCGAGCCTCCCATGCCCGCCGGCGACCCCGGTATGGGCGGGATGTATTGATAGAATAAAGGCATAAAAGCGCCGCCGTTCATTTGAACTGCGGCGCTTGTTCTTTTACTCACTCCTGCATTTCCGACAGATCCGCAAGCTCGCACAGCCTTTGGCGGAGCCTTTCGGCGATCGCCTCTCGGCCGCCGATATGGCGCAGCGCCGAAAAGCGGACGGGCTCGTCGAATATGACCGTACGGCGCTTTTTCGAGAAATACGTTACGAACACCGGCACGTCAACGCCCTTTTTCAGCATGCGCTCGCCAAGCAGCACGAACCCCGCGAAGAAGCGCTTGGGCTTTTTGAAATAGCCGTGCGACGAATCCTCGGGGAATATCACGATGCTGCTGCCGCCGTCCAGCTCGGACTCGGTGCGGCGAATCGTCGATATGAGCTTTTCCGCCGCGTCGGTATAGGTGGGCAGCGGGTCGAGCCCGTTGAAGAACAGGCTGACGAACGGGCAGGCGATAAACGCGACGACAACCGAAAGCAGCTTGGGCAGGTGCTTTTTCTGAGGAAAGTACAGGTACGCCAGATACCGGAACACGGCCTTTATGCCCTCGGTATTCTCATGCGCGACCCAGAACTTCTTTCGGACCTTCCAGTGGATCTCCCAAGTCAGCGGGCCGGCCGCTCCCTCGTGATTGGAGATGAGCAGCGACGGCTCCTCTACCCCGCCCCCGAGGTGGATAAAACGCGGCTTTGCGACGAACAGACCGATAAGCCCCTTGTACAGCTCAAACCAGAGGGGCTGTTTTTTTTCGCTTTTCAAGACCTGTTCGGCCATCTTACTCCCCGTTAGGGCGGCCTTTCCCGGCAAGCGCCGATATTCCGCGCAACTGCGGTTTAGTGGATTATACTTCATTCGTCAGGTTTTGTAAACCGATTTTTATGGCGCAAAGCGGCGGTTTTTCTTTCCGCTTGAACTCGGCAGGCAGCCGCGCTATACTCATTTTACAAATAAAGGAGGCTGAATATGAATAAGGGATCGAAGGCCGCGCTTTGCGTGCTTGCGTGGGCGGCGCTGCTGTTTGGACTGTTCTGCGCTTTTTCGCACGCCGTTTACGGCAGGTCCGCCGCGGCGACGGCGGTGGAGCTTTACCTGCGCCTGACGACCCGCGGGCGCATGATGACCGAGGAGGAGACCCTTGAGCTGATGCGGGAGCGCGCGGAAGCCGAGGACGGGCCGCTTGAGCTGCCGCGGCTGAAATACGTCTCCGCAGTTGAGAACACGGAGCTTTTCGGCTGCCGCAAAGCGAAGTGCTGCTTTCGCCGTGGGTGGACGTTTCGATGTCGGGGAGCGATTACGATGCCTACCGCGACACGGACCCGATGGTGGGTTACGACAGGATCAAGACGATGGGCCGGAGCTGGGCGCGCGGGCTTGACACGAAGGATCCGCTTATCAGCCCGCTTTACGGCAGTGCGGAGGGCCTGCCGAAAACGCTCGTTTTCCTTGGCACGCGGGAGCTTTTTTACCCCGACATCGTGGAGTTTTGCGAAAAGCTCGAAAACGCGGGCGTGTCCGTGCGGCTTGAGATAAAGCGGGGCATGAACCACGTTTACCCCGTCTACCCCATACCCGAGGCGAAGGAGGCCATGGATATAATAGAAGAGTTCGTGCTTGAATAAATAACGGTATAAAAAGGGCCGGAGGCGAGCTGCATTCACTTAAGGAGATGCAGGTTTTCGACCTGTAAAACGATTGAAACAAAAACAGATCCGGGGAAGGAACGATCCTCGGATCTGTTTTCATATTGACGGCCGAAAACCGCGAAGCGTCTCAAAAGAGGAGATTTTTGTGCCCTTCAAGGCGAAAAGCGCAGGAATACCTGTTTTGGTCTTTCGAGCATTTTCAACGAAGAGGGGCGCAAAAAGATCCCTTTTGAGGCTGTGTATCCTTAGGTGAATGCGCCCAACGCCTCCGGCCCTTGAGCTTACATTGCAGGCTTCAGAACCTGAAATAGATGAACGGGTTATACCCGCTTGCGACGAGGGACGCAATGCAGAACGTGAGCGCGATGAGCACGAGCGCGATATCCGCGTACTCGGCCCAGCGTTTGCCGTCGAGCTTATGGCGCAGGTTTGCGGCAAGCGGCGTGGAGGCGACGCAGGCGACTATGAGCAGCGGCAGATACGAGAGTATGAGCGCGCCGCCGTCGTGCGACAGGAGCGTGCCGGTGGATCCGAACATGGTGCCGAGGAAGCCGAAAAGCTCCGGCAGCTTTGTAAAGTCGAACAGCATCCAGCCGAACATTGCGATGAGCAGCGAGTAAACGTGCTGCAGCGCGCGCGGCAGTTTTTTAAGCCATTTGCCCAAAAAGAGCTTTTCCATAACCACGAAAAAGCCGTGCCATACGCCCCAGAGTACAAAGTTCCAGCTTGCGCCGTGCCAAAGCCCCGTGAGCGCCCAGACGACCGCGAGGTTGAACACCTGCCGGCCCGGCCCCCTGCGGTTGCCGCCCAGGGGGATATAGACGTACTCGCGGAACCAAGTCCCCAGCGAGATATGCCATCTGCGCCAGAACTCGGTGTTGGAGCGGGATATGTAGGGGTAATCGAAGTTCTTCAAAAACTCGAACCCGAACATGCGCCCAAGACCTATCGCCATATCGGAGTAGCCCGCAAAGTCAAAGTAGATCTGCAGTGTGTAGGCAAGCATGCCCACCCACGAGGCAAGCGCGCCGCCCGTGCCGCCGCGAAGCCGGTTCCACAGCAGGGCGACCTGATTGGCTATGAGTATCTTTTTGGCAAGGCCGACGGTAAAGAGCTTTACGCCGGACGCGAACTGTTCGACGGACTCGCGCCGCCCGAGCATCTGATCCTCAACGTCCTTATAGCGCACGATGGGCCCCGCGATAAGCTGGGGGAAGAGCGCGACGTATGTGCCGAATATTACGGGGCTCTTCTGCACGCCGGTGTCGCCGCGGTAAACGTCAATAACGTAGCTCATGGCCTGGAACGTGTAGAACGATATGCCGATGGGCAGCATACCCTCGGGCGCGACCGTGAAGTTTTGATCTATAAACGGCACCGCCCTGCCCACAAGACGATAGAATATCTCCTTGGCGACGGGCGTGCCCGCACCGCGCAGGGTGGGCACGAAGGCCTGAAGGGTTTCGAAAACGAGCGGGGTGTACTTGAAAACGCCCAGCATCAAAAGGTTCAGCACCACGGCGCAGACAAGCACGGCCTTTTTGGCGCCGGGCTTGTTCAGGCGCGCGAACCTGCCCATGAGCATGCCCGCGGCGTAGTTCATGAGTATTGAGAATATCATGATCGTCACGCAGACGGGCTCGCCCCAGGCGTAGAAAAACAGGCTTGCTATACACAGCACCGCGTTGCGCCAGCCGCGCTTGGGAAGCAGATAGTAAAGCCCAAGCACGACCGGAAGAAACACGGCAAGGAACAGTAAACTCGAAAAGATCATTACTTAAGAAGCTCGGAAATGGCGTTTGTCATGGCGTCAGAGGCGCTGCCAACGCAGTAGTAAACGTAGCTGCCGGCGACGGTGACGGATGCGTTCTGCAGCTTGCCCGCCTCGTCGGGGCTGTAGGTCTCGGCAACGGAGAGCTGACGGGCGATCCTCGCCTCGCAAATGCCCTTGAGCTCGTTTGCGTAGGAGGCGTCGGCAAGCCTGAACACGGCTATCTCGTCGGCGTTGAGCGAGGGGTTCTCGGAAACGTACCACGCATAATCCTCGACCTTGGAGGCGTCTATGCCGTAGATGTCGGAAAGGTCGGCCTTGGGAACGGCGGTCATCGCGCCGAAGCCGCTTACGGCGTTTGCGGCGCTGTAAAGGTCGGCGGAGGTCAGGGCAGGGCTCGCGCCATCCTCGGTGGAAGCGGGCTCGGAGGGCTTGCCTGTGCAGGCAAGGCACGCCGCGAAAGCGGAGACGAGTACGAGAGCAACGAGTGCGAAAACGATCTTTTTCATAATGGGTATCCTTTCGGTTGAATTATCAGTTGATCCCCTTTATGTCACGCGCGGCGACGGAACGCAGTATCTGCGCCCAGATGTCGTACGCGGCGGCGGTATGGTGGCAGGGGGTATTGGACTCGGGATCGGAGCAGTACTCGCGCTTTAAGTACCCGTCCGGGCCGACGAGATGGCTTGCGATATCCACAAAGCCGAAGCCGTTCTCGGCGCACATCTGCCTGTGCAGGCCGTTCAGCTTGCGCAGGTTCTCATTGGTCAGCTTTTTCTGGTGGGAGTCGTCCATCAGATACATTGAGCTGATTATGTATATCTTGGCGTCGGGGGACTTTTCGAGTATCCTGGAGCAGAGGGTCGAGAAATTCTGCGAGGTGCCCTCCACGCCGTATATCGCAACGTCGTTCAGGCCGAAGCAGATAAACACCTTTTTCGCTCCCATCATTGCGATGGAGTCCCACAGCATACGCTGCTCGCCCTGATAAAGGGGGTGCAGGCTGGTCGAGGAGACGGGCTCCAGCGCGTGGCCTGCGCCGTAGCTGCCCTCGCACAGGAAGTGCGTGGGGCCGAAGAAGCTCTCGTTTGCGGAGAGCTTGTTGTTGTTATAGTTCTTCCAACCGAGCATTATGGAGTCGCCAACGAACACCGCGTCCGCAAACCAAGCCTCGGCCTCGGCCTCGGAAACGCCGTAAAGGTCGAGCGGCATGGTGTTGAGATACAGCACCTGACCCGCGGGCAGGCCGGGCTCGGCGGTGGGCTCTGCGGGAGCCTGAGTCGGCGCCTCGGTGGGAGCCTCGGTGGGCTCGGCGGTCGCGTCCCCGGTGGGCTCGTCCGTCGCATCTTCGGAGGGGAGAGCGGTATCGGCCGCGTCGGCGGTGGGCGCCGCGGTATCCCCGCCTATATCAACTACTACGTCGCGGCCGGAGCAGCCCGCCGCGCCAAGCACGAACAGCAATGCAAGCAGTAAACCAAAAGCTTTTTTCACAGGCATCGTTTCCTTTCAAAAACTCTTATTCGCCCATATAGAGCCATTTAACATTTTAACACAAGAACGGGCCGCTGTCAAACCGTTGCAGCAATATAAAACCCCCGCGACCGGGGGTATCGATCGCAAGGGACGATTTACCTGCTTTTCCCCCTCATCCGCCGCAGGCGGGCCCGGCAACGCACCACCGGGGCATTGCCTCCCGCCAGGGGGGAAGGCCGGATCGACGCGCGGCTATGTCCCTTCCCCTGCTGAGGGGAAGGCGGCGCGAAGCGCCGGATGAGGTGGAAGCGTGGGTTTTATCGGTTTGACAGGGAAGAGAGTATTCTTTCAACCACCTCTTCCACCGCCGCCCTGCGTCGTCGGTCCCCCTTCCCCTCACAGGGGAAGGAGCAAAAGGGGAAGGAGCATGAGCTCGTCCTTTCCGCGCCAATGGGAAGGGGCGCGATTTCGTCCATTCTCCACCAATGGGAAGGTGGCGCGAAGCGCCGG
>JAEEGL013368975.1_pt1 | contig 14086 bp, 9 predicted proteins | sample 9134231 | NCBI WGS metagenome assembly JAEEGL01 (sample SAMN16246548, study PRJNA631951) | gut metagenome | biome: gut microbiome; feature: rumen; material: fiber-attached | host: Bos | place: Iran: Karaj | collected 2018-10 | reverse complement strand
CGAGAAAATAAGTGATAAAGCGGATGTTGAATCTTTTCCTTTAAATGTCAGGCTGTATCTGACTGCTTCAGATGTATGCAGACGTCTTAATCTTGAAGGTGAAGAGCTCCCTTCAGCATTGTATGAAGACAAGGCATATGGAGCTGTCTGCCAATGTATAATTGACGAAACTTTGAAACAGTTTGATTTCAGCTCCGCAGGACTTCAGATTTGCTGTGATGAGGCTGTTGCGGAACTGCCGGTGAGAGTAAACTTTGCCGGAGGTCCTTCTGATGCGGCTCCCTACTGTCTCGAACATGGCGGAACCATGATGAACGCATCTGTTTTGCTTAAAGGTAAAAAACCGGTTAAAGCAGTCATAAAAAAGCTGGAAGACGGAATCTGGTTCAAATCGGAAAACTATGATAAAGCGGTCAGGTGCAGTGACCTGGATGAGATCAGAAACTGCAGCAACCTGCAGGATCCATTTGCACTGCATAAGGCTGTGCTTATGGCTTCAGGGATAATTCCGATTAAAGATACTGGGGAAAGCCTTGAGGAATTCTGTGAGAGGATAGGCGGTGGTTTTATTATTGAGACCAGAGTGGATGTACCGAAGGGCTCCGGACTGGGCACCAGCAGTATTCTTTCGGCAGCTGTCATAAGGGCATTGGACAATTTCTTTGGCAGGACTGTGTCTGATGACGAGATATACGCGAAAGTATTTCTTGCCGAACAGCTGATGGGAGCGGGAGGAGGCTGGCAGGATCAGGTCGGAGGACTGACAAACGGGATTAAATTTTTTACGACACAGCCCGGGGCATATCAGAAGATAGAAATTGAATATCCTGATCCTGATAATAAGATACTTGATATGCTGGATAAAAGGTTTGTCCTTATTTTTTCAGGGCAGAGAAGACTTGCCAGAAATGTGCTGAGAGAGCAGATGAACCAATGCATCAGGAATGATAAATCGGTGATGCATAGCATGGATCTTATTCAGGAGAACTGTGCTGTAATGAGATTTTATCTTCTTAAAGGAAACATTGATGAATTTGCAAATTGCCTCAGCAGACATTTTGAACTTCTGAAATCACTTGATGATGGTGCAACCAATGCATTTATAGACTATATTTTTGATGTATGTGATGATTTGATAGCCGGAAAATCCATCTGTGGAGCCGGTGGCGGTGGATTCCTTCAGGTTGTCCTCAAAAAAGGCATCAGCAAAGAAGACATACGCAAGAGGGTAGCCGACTGCTTTGGAGACTGTGGCGTGGAGGTTTGGGATTGTGAATTGTGTTGACTTTGAATATGGGTATAATTATACTATATGATGTGTTTTTGTGTGGCGGATTTACTAAATGTATTGATGCCGTTGAATTGATTCAGGATTTGAGGTTAGGATTTCAATGAAGACTGTTGCTGTTATGGCTCTGCAGGATGGCATGCAGCTTGCTGAAGATATAAAGATCGGAGATAAGGTAGCCATAAAAAAAGGCACTGTTGTAGATCATATTGTTAAGGCAAAGCTTGAAGCCTTTAAGCTTTTTACCGTACAGATAATTGAGGCGGAAGATCTTGCGGAGACATATTATGAAAAGATCCGTGTATCTGAAGCCTTCAAGGAGTTTCAGCTTAAATACACCGCAAATCTTGCGGCATATAAGGTGGCTGTTGATTCTTTTATCTATAAAAAGGTACCCTTCAGATTCGAAGACCTGAAGGCCATCGCTGATGCACTCTGTCCGGATTCTATTTCGGGAAAGCGGCTTTTTTCTTATATCAATATTATGGTTCATGATGAGGGGGATCTGTCATATGCCCATGGTCTTAATGTAGCCCTGATATGCAAAAAGATGGGAAAATGGCTGCGGCTTCCTCCGGATGAATGCGAGACGCTCCTTTATGCAGGTTTTCTTTTTGACATAGGAAAATTCATGCTTCCCAACGACATAATATGGAAACCGGGAAAGCTCAACAAAATGGAGTTTGATCTGGTGAAGACCCATGCTTTCTTCGGTTATCATATGCTAAGCAAGTTCGGCCTGGATCAGCACATCCTGAATGCGACTCTTATGCATCACGAACGCTGCGACGGCTCCGGCTATCCACAGGGGCTTTCCAGAGTGGATATAGATCCTATGGCCAGCATGATAGCAATAGCGGATGTCTATGAGGCTATGACGAGCGCCAGAACATACAGGGCACCGATGAATCCGTATCAGGTGGTTGAGATAATCAAGGAGGAGATGTTCCTTAAGTACGATATCGCTTATATTACCACGTTTCTTACACACATTATGGACGAGATGATAGGAAATAATGTAAGATTGTCCAACGGTATGACCGGAGAGGTAATAATGAATAACAGCGGCGCTATCGGCAGACCTGTGATAAAATGTAAGGAGGATATTGTAGATCTTTCCCAGCAGAGAGATATCAAGGTTGTTGAGCTGATATGATTATTGGCTGACCGGTTTGTACAGGATATTTAGAATCGTTTATTTACAGGAGGATGTGAAATGAAAGCCAGAATGAGCACTGATCTTGGAAATATATCAGTAGATACGGAAGCAATAGCACAGCTTGCCGGAACCGAGGCTATGGAGTGCTTCGGTGTTGTAGGTATGGCGACATACTCGATGCGTGACGGTCTGGTTCGTCTTCTGAAACGTGAGAGTCTGTCTCATGGGATAAATGTTGCGATCAACAGCAACAAGATCACACTGGATTTTCATGTTATAGTAGCTTACGGTGTCAGTATTAAGGCAGTAGCTGACAATCTTATGAGCAATGTTAAATATAAGGTTGAGGAATTCACCGGACTCGAGGTCGATAAGATCAATATTTATGTCGAAGGGGTAAGGGTGATAGACTGATGCAGGCAAATACACTTGATGCGGGCTCGATCGCGAAGATGTTTCTTGCCGGAGCATCAGAGCTGGCGGCGAATAAAGAGATAATTAATGATCTGAATGTCTTTCCGGTCCCGGATGGAGATACCGGAACTAATATGACTCTGACCATAATGTCAGCAGCAAAGGAAGTACTTGCCCTTGGAGATGATTTTGATATGGCGGCTCTTAGCAAGGCGGTCTCTTCGGGATCGCTAAGAGGAGCCAGAGGAAATTCGGGAGTGATATTATCCCAGCTTCTGAGGGGGTTCACAAAGGAAATAAAGGATCATGAGACAGTCAATCTGCCTCTGATAGCACAGGCATTTAATAAAGGTGTCGAGACTGCATACAAAGCGGTTATGAAGCCTAAGGAGGGTACTATCCTCACTGTCGCAAGGGGAGTAGCCGAAAAAGCATCAGAGCTTTGCGATAAGGAAGATGATATTGAATCCTTTGCCGAGGCAGTTATCGCACATGCGGAATATGTGCTTGGTCAGACTCCCGAGCTGCTTCCGGTGCTTAAGCAGGCCGGGGTTGTTGATTCAGGCGGCCAGGGACTTGTATGCGTACTTAAGGGAGCAAAGAAGGCCCTTTTGGGTGAGGCGTCAGACTTCACAGCTGCTGATCTGGAGGCCGCTACCGGCGTAAGCTCAGGCAGTATCAACCGTGACGCAGTGGCCGGAGCTGAAGTTAAATATGGATATTGCACTGAATTTATCATCATGCTGAATCATGTTTTTAATCAGAAAACGGAGGCTGATTTTAAGGGATATCTTGAATCAATTGGCGATTCCATAGTCTGTGTGGCATATGATGATATTGTAAAAGTACATGTCCATACTAATCATCCGGGACTTGCTTTCGAGAGAGCACTGACCTATGGCGCCCTCACATCCATGAAAATAGATAATATGAGAGAGGAGCATCAGGAGAGACTTTTCAAGCTTGATGGGAACAAATATGTGGAAAGACCTGAGAGCGAGATGGATCATTCCGGACCGGCAGGCACGGCAAACGGTCCGATCAGGCCTCAGGCCGTTTCAGCAGGTTTTGATCAGGGGACAGACGGTGATAATATCATTTCTGATGAAGCCATATCCGGTATAGCAGAGCACAATCCTGATGTCGCTGTCGATCCAAAGGAGTTTGGTTTTATCGCAGTCTCTGTAGGTGACGGCCTTAATGAGATATTCAGGGAGCTTGGAACCGATGAGATCATCTCCGGGGGACAGACAATGAATCCCTCCACAGATGATATCCTTGAGGCAGTGGGAAGGATAAATGCCAGGACGGTCTTTATACTTCCCAACAATAAAAATATCATACTTGCTGCTAACCAGGCGGCTTCCCTTACTGAGGACAAGGAAGTGATAGTGATCCCTACGAAGACAATCCCACAGGGGATAACAGCACTTATCAGTTTCCTTCCTGAGAGCAGTTCCGAGGACAATAAGGAAGCAATGCTTGAAGCCATATCCGGGGTAAAAACCGGAGAGGTCACCTATTCAGTGAGGAGTACCGAGCTTGACGGACAGGTAATAAAAAAGGGTGACATCATGGGCATAGGAGATGACGGAATATTGGCGGTGGGCTCTGATATTCTCGGTACAGCTTTCGAGATGATCTACAGAATGGTAGATGATGATTCATCTCTGATAAGTATTTACTATGGAGAGGATATCAGGGAGAGTGAGGCAAAAGCGCTTTCGCGCATGATAGAAGCCAAGTATTCTGACATTGATGTTGAAATACATGAAGGCGGAGAGCCTGTCTATTATTATATTATTTCAGTCGAATAGCTTTGGATGATATTTCATCGCTTAAGGGCATAGGGGAAAAGAATGCCGCTTTGTTTCACAAGGCAGGCGTCTTTTCTGTCCATGATCTAATATATTATTTCCCATCATCCTATTTCAGATATCCCAAAGCAGGCAAGGTGTCCTCGATCATGCCTGACGAACGTGCAGCTCTTAGCCTTAAGGTTCTGACTGAACCCAAGGTTCAATACGTTCGCGGTATGTCAATGCTTTCTTATCTGGCAGGGGATGATACTGGAAGTGTCAGGATCACATATTTTAATATGCCCTATCTGAAAAAGAACATAAAGGTCGGTTCGGAAAAGATATATTACGGTGTTGTAAAACCAAAAGGCACTATGTACGGACTGGCCCAGCCTAAGACTTACTCAATTGAAGAGTATGGGAAACTGGAAAATGTACTGTCTCCTGTATATCCGCTTGTCAAAGGATTGACGGCCAGGACGGTTTTGAAGGCAGTCAGACAGGCTTTTGATTCTGGATATGCTGAAGATATCACAGACAGGCTTTCAAAAGAGGACAGGGACAGTCTTGATCTGGCTGATTTGGCGGAAAGTCTCTATAACATGCACTTTCCTGCGGATGAGGATTCGTTTCGAAGGGCAAGGGAAAGGATAGTATTTGATGAGTTTTCAGATTTCCTTTCCGGGATCCGTGAGCTTAAGTCAGGAAGCGGAAGAGGCAGAAATGATTATCCGATAATAGAAACAGCCGAGGCTTCACGTCTGATAGAAAAGCTTCCCTATGTTCTTACCGATGCCCAGAAAAAGACATATAATGATATTCTTTCGGATATGTCTTCCGATCATGTAATGAACCGCCTCGTGGAAGGAGATGTGGGTTCGGGAAAAACCATTGTAGCCCTGCTTGCAATGCTTAATGTGGTGAAGAACGGGCATCAGGCAGCGCTTATGGCTCCTACAGAGGTTTTGGCATCACAGCATATGAATAAGATTTCCAGTCTTCTTAAGGGGTATGATGTCAACTGTGTGCTGCTTACGGGAGCTTTGAGTGCGAAACAGAAAAAAGAAGCAAGAAATGCTATAGCCGATGGGACGGCAGATATAATAATAGGCACTCATGCCCTGATCACTGAGCTCGTGGAGTATAAGGATCTTGCTCTTGCGGTGACTGACGAGCAGCACAGGTTCGGTGTGAGGCAGAGAGGAAGTCTCAGCGATAAGTCTGAGAACGGAGCTCCGCATGTGCTGGTAGTGAGCGCCACTCCCATACCCAGGACACTTGCGATAATCTTATACGGGGATCTTGATATTTCCGTTATGAACGAAAGACCGGCAAAAAGGCTTGAAATAAAGAACGCCGTAGTGGATCGCGACTACAGGAAGAAGGCATATAATTTCATACTGAAGCAGGTAAGGGAAGGCCGTCAGGCATATGTTATCTGTCCTTTGGTAGAATCCTCGGAAGCCGGACACGGTGAAAATGTGACGGAATATGCCGAAATGCTCCAATCCTTATGGGGTGAGGAGGTTAGGGTAGGACTGCTCCATGGCAGGATGAAGAACAGTGATAAGAATAAGGCAATGGAGCTTTTTTCCGAAGGGAGCACAGATGTACTGGTATCTACTACTGTGGTAGAGGTCGGAGTGGATGTACCGAATGCCACGGTGATGATGATAGAGGATGCCCAGTTGTTCGGCCTTTCACAGCTGCATCAGCTAAGAGGACGCATAGGCAGGGGTGACAGGCAGAGCTACTGCATTTTCGTGGATACTTCCGGTAAGAAGGAGCCTTCTGAAAGACTTGAAGTCCTGAAGAAGACAAACGATGGATTCAAGATAGCTTCAGAGGATCTTAAGCTTCGCGGTCCGGGAGATATTTTTGGAATAAGACAGTCCGGAGGCATGGGATTTCGGGTCGCCGATATATATACCGATGCTGCGATACTTAAGAAGGCATCGGAATATGTGAATTCGAAGGCAGCTGAACCGGAGCAGAAAAGGGATAAAACGGTAATACTATAGAATGTCATTTACTTCGCTTGAATTCATTTTCATATTTTTTCCGATATGTGTTGCGGGATATTATCTTTTTCCGAAGCGGTTCAGAAACTTTTTTCTCCTTGCCGCATCGCTTATATTCTATGCAGCCGGTGAGCTTCACAGAATGTATATCCTGATTATCGGGATCCTGATCAATTATATTGCAGGACGGCTGCTTGCAGTAAAATATAAGAAGCGATGGATAAAGAATGCTGTTCTCGCTCTGTCACTGATATATAATATTGGTGTTCTTTTCGGGTATAAGTATCTGATGTTCAGATACGGCGCCGCAAATGTCACACTTCCTCTGGGCCTTTCTTTTTTTACTTTCAGGACCGTTTCATACTGCCTTGATGTCTATTGGGATATGATGCCCGTTAATAAAAATATTTTTGATGTAGCTCTCTATATTTCCTTCTTTCCACAGATCTCTATGGGACCTATCAGCAGATATGCTGATTTTGCAAAGGATATGTACGGCAGGAGCTTTGATCAGGAGAGTTTCTTTTGCGGAATCAAGCGGATCATCACAGGTCTGTTTAAGAAACTTGTGATAGCCGATACATTGCTTACTGCAATTAATGACTGTTTTGGAATGGGATCCGCCGAAAGAAGTGTTCTGTTCGCCTGGTTTGCTCTTATTGCTTTTCTTATCCAGTTGTATTATGACTTTATGGGCTATACGGATATAGCAATAGGATTGGGGAATCTTTTCGGATTCAGGCTTCCTGAGAACTTTGATCATCCTTATGCTGCTTGCTCGGTCACGGACTTTTGGAACAGATGGCATATGACGCTTGGGATATGGATGAAAAATTATATCTATATTCCGCTTTTCAGAGCCTGTCAGAGCAGAAAAATGGCAAAGCTTTCCTGCTATCTGACAGCTTCGCTGGGGGTATGGCTTTTTGTGGGAGCCTGGCATGGGGTCGGGATAAAGACTATAATATACGGACTGTATTATTATGTTCTGATAGCCGGTGAGAGAATTCTGGCTGATTGGAAAAAGGCAAGACGAAAGAAACTCGGGCTTAAAAAGAAGCCACAGTCGATACTGTCTCTTGCCGGATCCCACGTCTATATGCTGCTTGCAGTATTCATCGGACAGCTGCTTTTCAGATGTGAGAATATCGGTCAGTATGTATCCTATCTTATGAGTCTTACCGGACTGGCAGGCAATCCGCTGTCCCAGACCGAAGCATTATTCTATATAAGACAGGACATCCTGCCTGTTGCAGCAGGTGTGCTTTTCTCATTTCCCGTGGTTTCGCTGGGAATAAAGAAGATAACGGAGCATGGCGGCGGGAAAACGCTCAGGATCCTTTCACCTGTAGTATACGGAATTATGCTTGTAGTATCACTTGCTTTTGCATTTACAAGCACCTACAGATCGTTTGTGTATTTTCAGTTTTAATGATCAGATTATCGGAAGGGAAATGATATGAAAAGGATAAAAGATATCCCTGGTTTGATAATAGCATCAGAGCTCTTCATAGCAATTGCATTGTCCCTGCTTTTATTTAATCATGAGCAGGGCAGAGAGTCTTTGGCAGAAAACAGGATCCTGGCATCGTTTCCTGAGATCAAAACGGAAAGCGGAGAAATATCACCCTCGCTTTCAGCAGACCTTGCGGCGTGGTTTGAGGATAATCTTGGACTAAGGGATGCATATCTGACTCTGAGCGGTATCTTAAACTATAACCTTCTTCACAGATCAAAGACATCTAAGGTGGAGACCGGAAAAGATGGGTTCCTCTATCTTTCAGATGAAGGCAATCTTTCGATGGGGGTGTCAAGGTCACAGGATTTCATCGAAAAGCTTCCGGAATATGCAGCCCGTCAGCAAATGATCTCTGATTCTCTTAAGGAGCAGAGCGTTGATTATGTTTTTTTTATCTGCCCCGGAAAGCCCTCTGTATATCCTGAATATATCGCAAGCAGTGATCATCAGGCAGAGGATACGATAGGGGACGCTATATATGACCGTCTTATAAGCGATACGGACGTTAATGTATATTGGCCAAAGGCTGATCTTGTGGCGGCAAAGGATAATCCGGATGGAGAGCTTATCTATCTGAAAACTGATACTCACTGGACGACCTATGGAAGGAATATAGCCTATCGCGGCCTGATAGAACGCCTTAATGAGTGGGGTATATCTGACACAAGTCCTGCCAGGGTGAGATTCTATGTTTCAGATGATCCCTATGTAGGAGATCTTTCCAATATGATGGGACCTGTGACCTGGAGCGGTAAAAGACTTGCCGAAGATTCTTTTACAGATTGGGAGACAGTAGCCCCAAAGGCTGAGGTTGTGCAGCAGGGAGAAAAATATGATGCATTCAGAAAGCTGCTGGATGAGAAAAAGACGTATAATCCTGAGCTTTGTGTAATGTATCATAATGAGGCTGCAGAGAAAAAGAACGTATTGATATTCGGCGATTCGATGGTAGGGATCTGTCTTCTGCCGCAGCTCGCTGAATGTTTTTCTGACATGACTTTTGTATGGAGTTATAATATTGATCAGGATTATATCGACCTTGTAAAGCCGGATATTGTGATATCCGAATTCGGGGAGAGGGAACTGCCGTTAAGGCTTGACATCAAAGAAGAGTTATCGGAGTAAAGTATGTACAGATTCAGGGAACTGGCAAAGGCTTCAAAAAAAGAAGTTGATGGAAAAGAATACAGGCTTGCAGTGCTTGGAAACGTGGCTACGCAATTTTTCTCGCAGTCTGTAGGAGGATATGCCCATATAGAAGGGATGAACCTTAAAGTATTTGATGCGGACTACGATCAGATCGATGCGCAGCTTTTGGATCCTTCATCCGAAGTATATGCATTCAGGCCTGATTATATCCTTCTGTACCTTGCAGCGGACAGGCTTTATGAGGAGTTCATGAAGCTTGACGATAGCGGGAGGAGAAACTTTGCGGAAGATGTGCTGAATAAGCTTTCATCATATTGGGATCTTGCCGGAAAGAATACGAATGCAAAGATCCTTCAGACAGATTTTACGGAAATAGACGACAAAGCCTTTGGAAATTTCGGTGCGCGCACGGAGGTGTCTTTCAATTATCAGATCAGGAAGCTCAACTGGATGCTTGAAGAGGCAGAAAGCAAGCGAGCCGGAATTTACCCTGTTGATCTGCTGTCGGTTCAGACATCGCTGGGGAATGACAGATTCTATGATCCGGTATTATATTACAATGCCAAGGTCAGTATCGCTCTTGATTCACTAGGATATGTGGCAAAGCAGGTGGTCGATATCCTTTTTGCCCTTCAGGGCCGTGTGAAAAAATGCGTTATCCTTGACCTTGATAATACACTCTGGGGAGGAGTGATAGGTGATGACGGTCTTTCGGGTATTGAAATAGGTGAACTCGGAAGAGGTCATGCCTTTTCCGACCTTCAGCTGTATCTTAAGTCATTAAAGCAAAGAGGGATACTGCTTGCTGTATGCAGCAAAAATAACGAGGATACGGCAAAGGAGCCGTTTGAAAAGCATCCCGAGATGGTTTTACGTCTTTCTGATTTTGCTGTTTTCGTTGCAAACTGGGAGGATAAAGCTGCAAATATAAGATATATCCGCGATACGCTGAATATAGGCATGGATTCCATGGTTTTTCTGGATGATAATCCTTTTGAGAGAAATCTTGTCAGATCGATGATACCGGAGATATGTGTACCGGAGCTTCCGTCTGATCCGGCTTTATATCTTTCATATATTCAGAGCCTGAATCTTTTTGAGACAGTTTCTTATTCATCTGAGGATGCCGACAGGACATCGATGTATCAGGCTGAGGCCAAACGCAGGGAGAGCGAGGCAGCATTTTCTACAATAGATGATTATCTTAAAAGTCTGGAAATGGAGGGGAATGCAGCACCCTTTGATGAGCTTCATTATCCCAGGATAGCACAGCTTACACAGAGATCAAATCAGTTTAATCTGAGGACCGTCAGATATACAGAAGAAGATATTGCAAGGATCGCATCCGATAAGGATTACGTTACGCTGTATTATACTCTTAAGGACAGATTCGGAGATCATGGCCTGGTGTCAGTTGTAGTGATGAAAAAGGAGACGGAAGAAGAGTTTTTCATCGATACATGGCTTATGAGCTGCAGGGTTCTTAAACGCGGGATGGAGGAATATATAATTAACAGACTTGTGAAAACTGCTGCAATGAACGGGGCAAAAAGGATCAGAGCAGAATACATTCCTACACAGAAGAACAGGATGGTAGAGCATATATATGACGATATGGGATTTGACTGTATCGGTGAAGGGTTGTATAGTCTCGAGATAGATAGATATAAGGAACACAGGACATATATAAAATAAAGCACTATTGTGTGAACAGGGGGTATTAATATGGATAGAGATGATGTTATGGAAAAGGTAACTGAGATCGCCCGTGAGATATTTGATGATGATGAGCTTGTTCTTGATGATGAGACTATAGCTGCTGATGTGGACGGCTGGGACAGCCTGACACATTTAAGTCTGATGAATGAGATCGAGAATGAATTTGAGATAAAGTTTGAGATGAAGGAAGTACAGGGACTTGAAAATGTCGGAGAGCTTGTGGATGTGATCCTGGAGCGAATCTCATAATGACAGATCCCTCAGCTGTATGTGACAGGCTGGACAGGCTTCGTATTAAAATGAAAAACCTGGGGGTGTATGCATACTACATTCCCACATCTGATTTTCATTTATCAGAATATATCAATGATCATTTCAAGGTAAGGGAATTTTTTTCCGGATTCACGGGATCTGCCGGTGATCTTCTTGTTATGCAGGATAAGGCTTTGCTCTGGACCGACGGGAGATATTTCATTCAGGCAGAAAGGGAGCTTCAGGGTACGGGAATCAGTCTTATGAGATCCGGAGAGGACGGAGTAGATACCCTGGAAGTATATCTGAAGAAGACTCTTCCGGAAGATGCCACACTGGGCTTTGACGGCAGGACAGTTTCTGTATCCAAGGCGGAGAGGCTGAAAAAAGCGGTTCCTTCACACGGCTTAAAATATAAAAAGGATCTTTCCGAAGGCATTTTTGTGAGGCCGCCTTTGCCGCGTTCAGCAGTAGAAGTTTTGCAGGAAGATGTCACAGGTCAACCTTCAACAGATAAGATCGCAGCGCTGAGACAAGAGCTTGAAAAAAGCGGAAGCGATGCTATATTCCTGACTGATCTTGAAGAAATCGCTTACCTTTTTAACATAAGGGCCGATGATATCAGACATACTCCGGTTCCTATGTCATATGCCTATATTACCCGTGAGAAAGCTTATATTTTTCTTTCCGATGAGAAAGCTGATACCGGATATCCTGCTTCGATAGTAAGGTCTTATGATGAAATATATGATTTCCTTAAGAGCAGAAGAGTGTCCGGAACAGTTTTTATTGATAAGGACAGTCTTAACTACAGGTGCTTCAGGCTGATAAAGAAAAGGGCCCGGATAGTATGCGGGATGAGTCCGGTAAAGCTTATGAAGGCTGTTAAAAATTCCGTGGAGCTGTCTCATATCAAAGAAATATTCCGTAAGGATTCCATTGCGCTGACAAGATTCATCAGATGGATAACAAAGGCAGATGATCCAGGCACTGAGATCAGTGCTGCCCGGAAATTGCTTGAATTCAGAGAGAAGATACCCGAATTCAGAGATCTTTCTTTTGAAACAATATCTGCCTATGCCGATAATGCAGCGATCATACATTACCAGCCCTCTGAGGAACATGACAGGGCCATAGAAAAGAAGGGACTGTATCTGACGGACTCCGGGGGACAATATCTTGGAGGGACAACTGATGTGACCCGTACCATAGTAATGGGAGATCTTTCGGAAGAAGAGAAGGAAGCTTATACACTTGCTGCATGCGGTATGCTCCGTATCAGATATGCAAAATTCAAAAAAGGCACCACAGGAGCCAGCCTTGATATTCTTGCGCGGGAGCGGATGTGGAAAAAGGGGATGGATTACAGGCATGGCACAGGTCATGGAGTTGGATATATGCTGGGGGTCCACGAGGGTCCACAGAGCATCAGTCAGCGGATCATCGGAAAACCTGCAGAGCTTCTCCCGGGGATGCTTGTGTCAGATGAACCCGGAATATATAGGGAAGACAGATTCGGTGTCCGAATAGAGGATATCCTTTATGTAAAAGAAGATCAAAAGACAGAAGACGGTCTGTTTTTTTGTTTCGAAGATCTGACAAAGGTTCCAATAGATGACAGAGGCATTGATCAGAATCTTATGTCTTCTGAAGAAAAAGAGATGTATGAGAAGTATCGTATGGAGGTAATAGATGCGCTTGCTCCCGATCTGGACAGGGAGGAGCTTGAATGGCTTTATCAATACAGCGGTCTTACCGCCCCGAAGAACTGATTATACGCTTTATTATAGAAAGGAAATATTATGAAGGTCAGAACAAGATTTGCTCCGTCTCCCACCGGAAGAATGCATGTGGGAAACCTCAGGACAGCGCTTTATGCTTATCTTATCACGAGGCATGCCGGAGGGGATTATATATTAAGGATAGAAGACACGGATCAGGAGCGCGAGATGGAAGGCGCTGTGGATATAATAAACAGGACTTTGGAAAAGGCCGGACTTCAATATGATGAAGGTCCTGATAAGGACGGGGGACTTGGACCTTATGTACAGTCTGAAAGAGTGAAGTCAGGCATATATATGAAATATGCACATGAGCTTGTAGACAAAGGTGAAGCATATTATTGCTTTTGCACACCTGAGAGACTTGCAGGATTAAAGACGAAGGTTGATGGAACAGACAAGGAAATATCTGTCTATGATAAGCATTGTCTTGGGCTTTCGGAAGCTGAGGTGGCAGAGAAGCTTGCAAGCGGTATCCCTTATGTCATAAGGCAGAACAACCCTTCGGAGGGGACTACATCTTTTCATGATGATATCTACGGAGATATCTCCGTTGATAATGCAGAGCTTGATGATATGATACTGATAAAAAGTGACGGGTTTCCGACATATAATTTTGCTAATGTAGTAGACGATCATCTGATGGGGATCACTCATGTGGTCCGCGGAAATGAGTACCTTTCAAGCTCGCCAAAGTACAACAGACTTTATGAAGCTTTCGGATGGGATATCCCGGAATATATTCACTGTCCTCTTATCACGGATGAGGAGCATAAGAAGCTTTCAAAAAGATCCGGACATTCTTCTTTTGAAGATCTTTTGGAACAGGGTTTCCTTCCTGAGGCTATAGTTAATTTTGTGGCTCTGCTTGGCTGGTCGCCTGATGATAATCAGGAAATAATGAGCCTTGAAGAGCTTATCAGGAAATTTGATTATCATAAGATAAACAAAAGCCCTGCGGTTTTTGATTACGGAAAGCTTAAAT